>ERZ1106929.351-NODE-351-length-54426-cov-6.285685_pt1 | contig 54426 bp, 46 predicted proteins | sample MGYA00403662_ERZ1106929 | MGnify/ENA primary metagenome ERZ1106929 (study PRJEB35170, sample SAMEA104062442) | human gut metagenome | biome: human gut; feature: human-associated habitat; material: faeces | place: Denmark | collected 2013-02-20 ... | reverse complement strand
TGGACCCCAGGGTGGAGGTCCGGCCTGTCACCGGCCAGATCGACGACCTGATGGACGAGATCCGCGCAAGAGCCGCCCGGGACGAGCGGGTGCTGGTGACCACCCTCACCAAGCGCATGGCGGAGGATCTGACGGACCACATGAAGGGCCTTGGCCTGCGGGTGCGGTATATGCACTCCGACATCGCCACCATCCAGCGGATGGAGCTGATCCGGGACCTGCGGCTGGGGGAGTTCGACGTGCTGGTGGGCATCAACCTGCTGCGTGAGGGACTGGACCTGCCGGAGGTGTCCATGGTGGCCATTCTGGACGCCGATAAGGAGGGCTTCCTCCGCAGTGAGACCAGCCTCATCCAGACCATCGGCCGGGCCGCCCGCAACGCGGAGGGACTGGTGGTGCTGTACGCCGATACCGTCACCCCCTCCATGAGGGCGGCCATCACCGAGACGGAGCGCCGCCGGAAGAAGCAGGACGCCTACAACAAGGCCCACGGCATCGTCCCTCAGACCATCCGCAAGAGCGTGCGGAAGGTGCTGGAGATCTCCCATTCGGCGGAGGAAGAAAAGACCACCGCCCACCGCAAGCTGACGGACGCCGAGCGGGAGGCCACCATCCGCCGGCTGGAAAAGGAAATGAAGGAAGCCAGCAAAATGCTGGAATTCGAATACGCCGCCCTGCTGCGTGACCAGATCATCGAGCTGCGGGGTCAGAAGTAAAAGGAGGCGTTATGGCCCATATACCCACCGTGGATATCCGCCAACTGGGGGATATCTCCTTTGACCGCCAACTGGCGCTGGCCCGGCAGCCCAACCGGGATTACGACGTGGACCGGTGGCTGTTCGTCCCCAACACCTACACCGAGTACCGGTACATTCTGGGTACACGGGGAAAAAAGCCCCTGATCTGTGTGGGCATCAACCCCTCCACCGCCCGGCCCGGTGCGCTGGATCCTACCCTGAAAAGCGTGGAGCGCATCGCCCGCAACAGCGGCTTTGACTCCTTCATCATGTTCAATGTCTATGCCCAGCGGGCCACCTCCCCCGACGACATGGAGCGCACCTGCAACCCGGAGCTGCACCGGGAGAATATGCGGGCCTTTGCCTACATTCTCTCCCGCACACCGGATCCGGTGGTGTGGGCGGCCTGGGGGACTATCATCGAGAAGCGGGACTACCTGTGGCCCTGCCTGCGGGATATGATCGCTCTGGGAGAGGCCGCCGGCGCCCGGTGGGTCACCTGCGGCAAGCGCTCTGCGGCGGGGCATCCCCATCACCCCCTGTACCTCCGGGCGGACGCCGTGCCGGAGCCCTTCGACGTGGCGGCCTACGCCGCTGAGGGGGAGGCCCGTGCCGCCGCTGCGGCCCGTGGCCGTCGCCGCCGGATATGAGGAGGGGAGCGCTATGACGGAGAAGCGTGCCGGGCTCAGCGCCATGACCCTGAAATACATCGCCATGGCCACCATGCTGGTGGACCATATGGGGTACGTCCTGTTTCCGTGGATCCTGTGGCTGCGGTGCGTGGGGCGCATCGCCTTTCCCATCTTCGCCTTTCAGATCGCTGAGGGCTGCATCCGCACCCATGACAGGCGGCGGTACGCCCTGCGGCTGCTGCTGTTTGCGGTGCTGACGGAGGTGCCCTTCGATCTGGCCTTCAGCGGCCGGCCGCTGGATCCGAGCTACCAGAATGTCCTGTGGACGCTGCTGGCCGGGGCGCTGGTGTGCTGGGCGGCGGACTGGGCGCAGAGGACCCCGGACGCCCTGCACCTTCTGGCGGCCACAGCGGCGTTTGCCGGAGCCTTCTGGCTGCTGGAGGTCTGCCATACGGACTACGGCGGCTGGGGCATGGCCCTGATTTTGTTGTTTCACCTGTCCCGTGGGAACCGGCTGATCCAGCTGGCGGGACTGGCGGTGTTCTGTGTCGCCAGCGTAGGCGGCGTCAGCATCGAACTGTACGCACTGGTGAGCCTTGCCTTCATCTGGCTCTATGACGGGCGGCGGGGCTATTGCAGCCGCCCCATCCAGTGGCTGTGCTACGCATTTTATCCCGTTCACCTGCTGCTCCTGTGGCTCTGTGCCCGGACGGTGGACAGTATATGGTATTTGACATAAGGAGATACATCATGGCAAAGCATAAAGAGGAAAAGACCAACGTCATGCGGGTGCTGGATCAGAAGAAGATCCCCTATACCGCCCACACCTACGACCCGGAGAGCGGCATCGACGGCGTGTCCGTGGCCCGTTCGCTGGGGCAGGATCCGGCATCGGTGTTCAAAACGCTGGTGGCCCGTGGGGCCAGCGGCGGTTACTATGTGTTCGATATCCCCGTGGCCGCCACGCTGGACCTGAAAAAGGCCGCCCATGCCGTGGGGGAGAAGTCCGTGGCCATGCTGCCTCAGAAGGAGCTGCTGCCCCTGACGGGCTATGTCCACGGCGGGTGCAGCCCCGTGGGCATGAAAAAGCTGTTCCCCACGGTGTTCCATGAGACGGCGGCGAGCCTGCCTGTCATCATGGTGTCGGCGGGGAAGCTGGGGCACCAGATCGCCTGCGACCCCAAGGCACTGTTGGCGCTGGTGAGGGCCGATACGGCGGACATCATCACGGAGGAATGACGGATGCAGCTGCGTTTTATCGATGAGCACAATGATCGGGGCCACCTGCTGTGGGCGGAGGAGCCGGTGGGGTTGGCCCTGCGGGGCGAGACGCAGCAGGCGGCGCTCTCCAAGCTCCCGGCGGAGCTGACGGCCTATCGCCGCTGGCTGGGTCTGCCGCCGGTGCCGGCGGTGGGAGTCATCACGCAGGAGGCGGCCAGCCCTCTCAACGTCCACGATGCCGACAGCGACATCCTGCTGCCCTCCGAGCGCCGCCCCCTGACGGCGGAGGAGTATGAAGCACTGAAGGCACTGGCCCTGCGGTCGGCGGAGGACTTCCTGACGCTGTACCGCTCCATCCCCGACAAGACACACACCACCCTCCCCCAGCGGGAGACCTTCTACGGGGACGTCCCCCTGACGGCGGAGGAGATGTACCGGCATACGAAAAACGTCAACGCCTACTACTTCGGAGAGATCGGGGTGGAGGTCGGCAACGAGCCGGATATCCTCATCTGCCGCCGGGCGGGCTTCGCCGCACTGGAGCGACAGCCCCGGTACCTTCACAATGCCGTGTTCCACGGCAGCTATGACGAGGACTGGACGCTGCGGAAGGTGCTGCGCCGCTTTGTGTGGCATGACCGCATCCATGGCCGGGCCATGTGGCGCATGGCCTGCGCCCTCTGCGGCAGCCGCCGGGTGGCCGACCCCTATCGCTTCGCATAAATCGGAGATCAACAGGAGAAAACACCATGCAGGATCATATTTATATCAAGGGCGCACGGGAGAATAACCTCAAGAACATCGACGTCACCATCCCCCGGGACAAGCTGGTGGTGCTGACGGGACTCTCCGGCAGCGGCAAGTCCTCCCTGGCCTTTGACACCATCTACGCCGAGGGCCAGCGCCGGTATGTGGAGAGCCTGTCCAGCTACGCCCGGATGTTTCTGGGCCAGATGGATAAGCCCGATGTGGACTATATCGACGGCCTGTCCCCGGCCATTTCCATCGACCAAAAGACCACAAGCAAGAATCCCCGCTCCACCGTGGGGACGGTGACCGAGATCTACGACTACCTCCGGCTGCTGTGGGCCAGGGTGGGCACGCCTCACTGCCCCATCTGCGGCAAGGAGATCCGTCAGCAGACCATAGACCAGATTATCGACCAGGTGCTGGCCCTGCCGGAGGCCACCCGTATCCAGGTCATGGCTCCTGTGATCCGGGGAAAGAAGGGGGAGCACGCCAAAGTTTTTGAGGACGCCCGAAAGTCGGGCTATGTCCGCTGCCGGGCGGATGGCATCACCTATGACCTGTCCGAGGAGATCAAGCTGGAGAAAAACAAGAAGCACGATATTGAAATCGTGGTGGACCGGCTGGTCATTCGGGAGGATATCACACGCCGGCTTACCGACAGCGTGGAGATCGCCTCCAACCTGGCGGGGGGCCTGGTGGTCATCAACGTGGTGGGGGAGGACCGGGACATCCTGTTCTCCCAGAACTACGCCTGCGAGGACTGCGGCGTGTCCATCGAGGAGCTCACTCCCCGCATGTTCTCCTTCAACAACCCCTACGGGGCCTGCCCCACCTGCACCGGCCTGGGCAGCCAGCTGAAGGTGGACCCGGACCTGGTCATCCCCAACAAGAACTTGTCCATTCTGGAGGGGGCCATCACCGCCTCCGGTTGGAGCAACATCAAGTCCGACGGCATCTCCCGCATGTACTTTGACGCCCTGTCGAAAAAGTACCGCTTCAAGCTGGATACCCCGGTGAAGGACCTGTCCAAGGAGGTCATGGACGTGATCCTCTACGGCACCAAGGGGGAGGAGCTCACCCTCCACTACGACCAGCCCCGGGGGAAGGGCACCCTCCATCAGCCCTTCGAGGGCATCTGCAACAACCTGGAGCGCCGCTATAAGGAGACCCAGTCCGACGCCATGCGCCGGGAGCTGGAGGACTGCATGAGCGAGTGCCCCTGTCCCACCTGTCAGGGCCGCCGCCTGCGGAAGGAGTCCCTGGCGGTCACGGTGGGCGGCCTGGACATCGACGCATTCTGCCACAAATCCGTCACCCAGGCCCTGGACTTTGTGGACCACCTGGAGCTGTCTGAGACCCAGATGATGATTGCCGAGCGGATTTTGAAGGAGATCAAAAACCGGCTGGGCTTCCTCCAGTCGGTGGGCCTGCAATATCTCACCCTGTCCCGGGGGGCGGGCTCCCTGTCCGGCGGCGAGAGCCAGCGCATCCGCCTGGCCACCCAGATCGGCTCCTCTCTCATGGGGGTGCTGTATATCCTGGACGAGCCCTCCATCGGCCTGCACCAGCGGGACAACGACATGCTCCTGAAGACCATGAAGGATCTAAGGGACCTGGGCAACACCCTGCTGGTGGTGGAGCACGACGAGGACACCATGCGCGAGGCCGACTATATCATCGACGTGGGCCCGGGGGCGGGCGTCCACGGGGGCGAGATCGTGGCGGCGGGCACCCCCGAGGAGGTGATGAACACCCCCGGCTCCATCACCGGCGACTACCTGTCCGGGCGCAGAAAAATCCCCGTCCCCAAGGAGCGCCGGACCGGAAACGGGAAGCACCTGAAGGTCATTGGGGCGGCTGAGAACAACCTGAGGAACATCGATGTGGACTTCCCTCTGGGCGCCTTCATCTGCGTCACCGGTGTGTCTGGGAGCGGCAAGTCCTCCCTGGTGAACGAAATCCTCTACAAAAAGCTGGGGGCCGACCTGAACCGGGTGAAGGTCCGTCCGGGCAAACACGACCGCATCGAGGGGGAGGAGTTTCTGGACAAGGTCATCGACATCGACCAGTCCCCCATCGGCCGTACCCCCCGCAGTAACCCCGCCACCTACACCGGACTCTTTAACGACATCCGGGAGCTGTTCGCCTCCACCCAGGACGCCAAGGCCCGGGGCTATGGCCCGGGGCGGTTCTCCTTCAACACCCGGGGCGGCCGGTGCGAGGCCTGCCAGGGGGACGGCCTGCTGAAGATCGAAATGCACTTCCTGCCCGACATCTACGTCCCCTGTGAGGTGTGCAAGGGCAAGCGCTATAACCGGGAGACCCTGGAGGTCCACTACAAGGGCAAGAACATCTACGAGGTGCTGGAGATGACGGTGGACGAGGCCCTGCCCTTCTTCGAAAACCTGCCCCGCATCTACAACCGCCTGAAAACCCTGGAGGAGGTGGGCCTGGGCTATGTGAAGCTGGGCCAGGCCTCCACCACCCTGTCCGGCGGCGAGGCCCAGCGGGTGAAGCTGGCCACGGAACTCTCTAAGCGCTCCACCGGCAAGACCATCTATATCCTGGACGAGCCCACCACCGGCCTGCACAGTTACGACGTCCAACGGCTGATCGACGTGCTGCAAAAGCTGGTGGACGCGGGCAACACCGTGGTGGTCATCGAGCACAACCTGGACGTCATCAAGACCGCCGACTATATCATCGACCTGGGCCCCGAGGGGGGCGACGGCGGCGGCGCCATCGTGTGTGCGGGAACTCCCGAAGAAGTGGCACAGTGTGAACAGTCCTACACCGGGAAGTATTTGAAGCGGATGTTGGTGTGATCGTTTATTCGCAGGGGAGTGTTTTGCCGCCCGCTCTCATTTGGCCTTCCCCCTGGGGGCCGACTCCCCTTTTCAAGGGGAGATGGCCGAAGGCCAGAGAGGATAGGGTCAGGTGCCCACGGAGGGGGCGGATGAGGGGCCGATATTTGCTCCGCTTTAACTAAACGCATCCAGTAGGGCGGGGGCTTGCCCCCGCCGCCTCGGAGATTTTGTCTCCTCCGTAGGGCGCGAGAAGGTGAATTGCCCCGCAGGGGCAAGAGAGGCCGCCCTGGGGTGTCGGCCCCTACAGCGGGACGTCTTTGGGAGCTGTAATGTAGGGGCGGGGCTTGTCCCCGCCCGCCGGAACCGCCCACGTTTCAGTTGATTTTCAGGAGGAATTGACTTGATCAACACCAACGAAATTTTGGATACTATACATATGATCGACCAGCAGCATCTGGACGTGCGTACCATTACCATGGGCATCTCCCTGCTGGACTGCGCCGATCCCGATCCAAAGGCCGCCTGTCAGAAGATCTATGACAAGATCACCCGCCGGGCCGAGCACCTGGTGGCCACCGGCGAGGCCATTGAGCGGGAGTTCGGCATCCCCATCGTCAACAAGCGCATCTCCGTCACCCCCATGGCTCTTGTGGCCGGGGCGTCGGAGACGGGCAGCTACGTCCCCTTCGCCGTGGCCATGGACAACGCCGCCAAGTCCACCGGGGTCAACTTCATCGGCGGCTTCTCCGCCCTGGTGCAGAAGGGGGCCACCCAGGCCGACAAGAAGCTCATCGCCTCTATCCCCGAGGCGCTGGCCATCACCGACTTTGTCTGCTCCTCCGTCAACGTTGGCTCCACCCGGGCGGGGATCAACATGGACGCGGTGGCCGAGATGGGCCGCATCATCAAGGACACCGCCGAGCGCACCGCCGACCGGGGCGGCTTTGGCTGCGCCAAGCTGGTGGTATTCTGCAATGCGGTGGAGGATAACCCCTTCATGGCGGGCGCCTTCCACGGCGTGGGGGAGCCGGACTGCATCATCAATGTGGGCGTGTCCGGCCCCGGCGTGGTGCACCACGCCCTCAAGGACGTGAAGGGCCAGCCCTTTGACGTGGTGGCCGAGACCATCAAAAAGACCGCCTTCCGGGTGACCCGGATGGGCCAGCTGGTGGCCCAGGAGGCCAGCCGCCGGCTGGGCGTGCCCTTCGGCATCGTGGATCTCTCCCTGGCCCCCACCCCCGCCATCGGCGACAGCGTGGCCCGCATTCTGGAGGAGATGGGCCTGGAGACCTGCGGTACCCACGGCACCACCGCCGCCCTGGCCCTGCTCAACGACGCGGTGAAGAAAGGGGGCGTCATGGCCTCCTCCCACGTGGGCGGCCTGTCCGGCGCCTTCATCCCCGTCAGCGAGGACGAGGGCATGATCGCCGCCGCCCGCTCGGGCGCCCTCCACCTGGATAAGCTGGAGGCCATGACCTGCGTGTGCTCCGTGGGCCTGGACATGATCGCCGTCCCCGGCGACACCACCGCCGCCACCCTCTCCGCCATCATCGCCGACGAGGCCGCCATCGGCATGGTCAACTCCAAGACCACCGCCGTCCGCCTCATCCCCGCCCCCGGCAAGCAGGTGGGGGACACGGTGGAGTTCGGCGGCCTGCTGGGGTCGGCCCCGGTGATGCCCTGCCACACCGGATCCGCCGAGGACTTCGTGGCCCGGGGGGGACGGATCCCCGCGCCTATGCACAGCTTAAAGAACTGAGGATCTATCAAGAAGCAAAAGAACGTGGCCAGCCCAGTGGGGCTGGCCACGTTCTTGACTTACTATCGAGAACCATCTACCTGGTTTAGACTACCAAAGTCAGAGAGTTGGAGCAGGTGATTAGGGTGACGAAGATACCCATGATCAGACCGGGCAGATAAGGATTCTTCGTCCGGCGGTAGATGAAGCGAGAGATGACCACAGCCAGGGGAAGGATGACCAGCATCGGGAACAGCCAAACGATCTGCATGTTATTTCCGGGCCAAGTCATGTTGCCGCCGGAGAGGAAGGGAATGTACTGGATGAGGAGCAGAACAGGGGCAGGAAGGGCAGCGGCGATAGCCAGCAGCGCAGTATTGAGCCAACCGTGTTTATCCCCAACATCGTTGTAATTGAAACAGTTGGCGGCTACAGAGTTGCCCACATAGTAAACCAGGAAGAATAGGACATACCACAGGGAAACCCACAGCTTTTCAGCATTGAAAGCCCGTACCGCCAAAGTCCAGATGCGGAAGTCAGCCATAAAGAGATAGTCAACTACAGCTAGACAACCAAAAGCGGCGGCAATGACGATGAGCGCCAGCAGAATAGTTTTAAGAGCTTTTTTGACAGAAATCTTTAGACCAATATCAGCAGGATTCACGCCATGCTTTTTGCCATAGGCATAGTAACTGATAAGCATGCTGATAATGCCTACTACACCACAGGCGGCAGCCCATGTACCGATGCCGAGGGACTGACTCTGTGGCCAGCCGATATGAGCAGTAGAATTTGAAGGCACAGTATTCATGATGGGCAGATAGATAATGGTGCAGATAATGGCGCAAATCAAAATACTGGCAAAGAACCAGACCTTTCCAGTTCCATTAGTGGGACGGGGCGCAACCAGTTCGTCTTTGCCGGTACCGACCTCAGAGAAGAAGGGTTTGCGTACCAGAACCAGAGTCAGGCTGACGATAAACAGGAAGAAAGCAACCAGACCGACTGTGTTGGCCACGACCTTCCACTGCCAAATTTGATCAGTGGCAGACAGAGGATTGGGAGCGCCCAAAGCCTGTTCGAAGAAGGAGATCGTTGCGACTGTGGAGCGCTGGCTGAAATGGGACCAGGGGTGAATAATAGCGGGGTTATAAATTACACGCATGGCCTCCTGACCATCGATAGTCTCAGTATAGACGGTATCGGCTGCACGCACATCCTGTCCCTCAGGGTCGGTCCCGAAGTGCAGGAAAGATTGGGCGTTCTTATTGGCTACGAAGTCCTTGGGAAGGGTAGGATTGCCATTGGCATCCACATCACTGAAGAACCACTCGTCGTACTGGCCGGCCACAATGCCTACATCTCGAGATCCATAGATATTGGCAAAGCCATCTTCGCCGGTATAAGTAGCATCGGCGGAGTTGAGCAGGACAGCGGCGATTAAGGGCTGATCTGCGGCGTTATCCAGACTGACAGCCACATTGCAAGACATACCGCCCAGGGAATGGCCAGTAATGCCGATGCGGGAGGCATCCACATTATTCATATTGGCCAGTACCTTTACCGATTCGTACAGACCCATGGTGACGGTACCAAGGCTTTCAACGTTTTCAGAATCACCGTGGTTGGGCATGTCTTGGGCCAACACCACATAGCCCCGGCGGGACAGCTCAACGAAGTTGAGATCCTGCATACCTTTGTTGTTATACATACCGTGGCTGACGACAATAGCCGGGGCAGGATTTTCAGCCGTAGCAGTGTCAGGAACGAAGAGCCAGCCATTCATGGTGTTGCCCGTAGTGGTTTCCCAATTGATCTCGGTGACAGAAACCTTACCAAAGCTGGTCTGAATGGCCATGGTCACAATGCTGCTTAACAGCATTAGAATGATGGAGATACACAAAACCCAGCTTGTTTTTTTTGCTCTTGTCATGATTAAGATTCCCCTTTCTTTTCAACACAGTCCCTCTTTACAAAAGACGAAATGGCACACCCCCCTAAAACAAAAAGCATGACAACCCAAACGGCCGTCATGCTCTTCTCCATACTCACGAGCTTTATCAGACTGAATTAACAATAGCAAAGTTGCTCCTTTTTGTCAAGCGGGTTTTATCATATTTGTGGAATAAATACAAAAATAAAGCGCTGCTTTTTATACCCCTATCAGAAAAAGGAACGCAAAGCCCTCTTGCAATTCCTGTCATGCACTGGTATAATAAAACAAAGCAATGTGCGGAGTGATTGAGAAGCGCAGAGCGGCAAAGGGCCGTTTTGCGCTTTTTTTAGCTCTGCGTTTCCGGGAAAGGTGGTCCTTTCAATGGACAAAGCTCAGCTGCTGGAGCTATTGGACGTCGGGCCGGTTATAGCATCGGTGAAGGATGAGGCGGGGCTGTCCGCGGCGCTGAAAAGCGATGTGGGGGTGATTTTCCTGTTGTTTGGCGATGTGCTGAACATCGGGGAGATGGTGGGCCGGGCCCATGCCGCGGGCAAAGCGGTATTCGTCCACCTGGATCTGGTGGATGGGCTGGCCGCCCGGGAGGTGAGCGTGGATTTCATCGCACGAAACACAGCCGCCGACGGAGTCCTGTCTACCAAGGCCAGCCTGACTAGGCGGGCTAAAGAGCTGGGGTTAGTGGCCATTCAACGGTTTTTCCTGCTGGACTCCATGGCCATCGAGAACATTAGCCGACATTTAGGGCAGGAGACTTCAGATCTGATCGAGGTGCTGCCAGGTATCATGCCCAAGATCATCCGCCGGGTGCGGGCGGTGGCAGGCAAGCCGGTGATTGCCGGCGGGCTCATCACCGACAAGGAGGATGTCACCGGGGCCCTGGGGGCCGGCGCGGTGGCCGTGTCCACCACCAATCCTGCGGTATGGGCCATGTGAGGCCGCCCTCAAGGATTTTTTCAAAAATTGTATATCCGTTTCAGAGAAAAGGAGAGTGGAACGAACCGCGCCCCCAAGAGGGGGCGGGGCTGGTTCCGCTCTTTTTTTGATGTTAAGTCAAGCGTGTAGGGAGGTTTGGTATATGTATGATGTTCTTGTGATCGGCTGTGGTATTACCGGCGCGGCTACAGCCTTTGAGCTGTCCAGATACCAGTTGAAGGTGGCCATAGTGGAACGGGAGAACGATGTAGCCATGGGCACCACCAAGGCCAACTCCGCCATTCTCCATGCGGGCTATGACCCGGTACCGGGCAGCTTGATGGCCCGGCTCAACGTGCGGGGAGTGGAGCTGGCCAGGATGCTGTGCAAGCGGCTGGATGTGCCCTATGATCCCTGCGGCTCCATGGTGCTGGCCTTTTCTGAGGGAGAAAAGCCCCATCTGGAGGAGCTTTACCGCCGGGGGCAGGCCAACGGCGTGCCCGGCCTGGCCCTGCTCACTGGGGACGAGGCCCGAGCGCTGGAACCCAATCTGTCTGATGAGGTGGTGGCTGCCCTCCACGCCCCCAGTGCGGCCATCTGTTCCCCCTGGGAGTACTGCCTGGCCCTGGCGGAGACCGCGGTGCGCAACGGCGCGGAGCTTCACCTGAACACCCAGGTCATCGGCCTGAGCCCAGTGGATGGAGGCTGGCTGGTGACCACCGACAAGGGGCAGATGTGGGCCCGGTATGTGGTGAATGCCGCCGGCGTGGACTGCCAGCAAATCCACGAGCTGGCCGCTCCGCAGACTTTTTCCATCCGCCCTGCCCGGGGCCAGTACTACCTGCTGGACAAGAGCGAGGGGAACCGGGTGGGCCGAGTGATCTTTCAGTGCCCCAACGAGAAGGGAAAAGGGGTACTGGTGGCGCCTACGGTTCACGGAAACCTGATCGTGGGGCCCAACTCCGAGCCAGTAGAGGGGGAGGACACCTCCACCACCGCCGCCGGCCTGGCCTTTGTCCGAGACAAGGCGCTCAAGTCGGTGCCCTCCATCCAGTTTAACCAGTCCATCCGCAACTTTGCCGGCGTCCGGGCTGTGGCGGACACCGGGGATTTTGTCATCAACTGGGCTGCGCCGGGACTGCTGGACCTGGCAGGTATCTGCTCCCCGGGTCTGTCCGCCGCCCCCGCCATCGGCGAGTATGCCGTGTGCCTTCTGGGGGAGAGCGGCCTGACCCTGGAGAAAAAGGAAGAATTCATCTGTAAACGGCACCGTACCCGCTTCAAGGAGCTGCCTCCGGAGGAACGCGCGGCCCTGGTGGAGCGTCAGCCCGCCTTCGGCCGGGTGATCTGCCGGTGCGAGACAGTGACCGAGGGGGAGATTTTGGAGGCTCTGGCCGGGCCGATCCCGCCCCACTCCGTAGACGCGGTCAAGCGACGGGTGAACGCGGGCATGGGCCGCTGTCAGGGGGGCTTCTGCGGTCCCCGTGTGGTGGAGATCCTGTCCCGGGAGCTGGGCATCTCCCCCGGGGACGTGGTTCAAGACCGGGCTGGTATGTGGCTGCTGGCCCGGGAGACGAAGGGAGGGGCAAAGTGATGTATGACCTCATTGTCATCGGCGGCGGCCCCGCCGGGCTGGCGGCGGCCTGCTCCGCCTGGGAGGGCGGCCTGCGCCGCATCCTCATTGTGGAGCGGGACAAGGAGCTGGGTGGCATCCTCAACCAATGCATCCACAACGGCTTCGGGCTGCACTATTTCAAAGAAGAGCTCACCGGACCGGAATACGCCGGGCGGTTTATCAAGATGCTTGCCGACACGGGAGTGGAGGTCCGGCTGGACACCATGGTGCTGGAGGTGACGGCGGACCGCCAGGTCCACATGGTGGGCAAGACCACCGGCTACCGGGTGGAGCAGGCCAAAAGCATTGTGCTGGCTATGGGTTGCCGGGAGCGGACCCGAGGGGCCATCGGTATTCCCGGCACCCGGCCGGCCGGGGTATTCACCGCCGGGGCGGCCCAGCGGTATGTAAACATGGAAGGGTGGATGCCAGGTGAACGGGTGGTCATCCTGGGCAGTGGGGACATCGGCCTCATCATGGCCCGGCGCATGACTCTGGAGGGGGCCAAGGTACTGGCCTGCGTGGAGGTCATGCCCTACTCCGGCGGCCTGAACCGGAACATCGTCCAGTGCCTCCACGACTACGACATCCCGCTGTACCTGTCCCACACCGTCACCGACATCCGGGGCAGAGACCGGGTGGAGCAGGTAGTGGTGTCCCAGGTGGATGAGAAGCGCAATCCCATCCCAGGCACCGAGATGGTGTTCGACTGCGACACCCTGCTGCTGTCCGTAGGGCTGATTCCGGAAAACGAGCTGACCCGCCAGGCGGGGGTGGAGATGGACCGGCGGACCAACGGCGCGGTGGTGTACGAGAACATGGAGACCTCCCTCCCTGGAGTGTTCGCCTGCGGCAACGTGTGCCACGTCCACGACCTGGTGGACTTCGTCACCGGGGAGAGCCAGCGGGCCGGCGCGGCCGCAGCCCGGTATGTGCTGGAGGGCGGGCAGGCTTCTGAAGAGGAGCCGGCGCTCAATGTGAAAAACGGGGACGGGGTGACCTACACCGTGCCCCAGCGCATCCGGCCGGGCCGGGTGGAGAAGCGGTGCGACCTGTTCTTCCGGGTCAACCGTATCTGCGGGGACAGCGAGATCGTGGTCACCTCCGGAGACACCCAGATTGCCAGGTTCAAACGGGAGCATCTGGCCCCTGGTGAGATGGAGAACATCGCCCTGCCCCGAGTGCTGCTGGACCGGGCAAAGGATGAGCTGACCGTATTCATTCGGGAGGTGGAACAGGCATGAAGGAATTGATCTGCATTGTGTGCCCCAAGGGCTGCCACCTCCGCGTGGATGAGGACAACGGCTACGCCGTGACTGGAAACGGTTGCCCGAGAGGGGCGGAGTATGGTAAAATAGAGCTGACCCACCCCACCCGTGTGGTGACCAGCACGGTGAAGTGCCGGGGGGCGGCCCATCCCCGCTGCCCGGTCAAGACCAATCAGGCCATTCCCAAGGAGCTGATCTTCCAGGCTATGGAGGCGCTGGACGGCGTGGAGCTGGCTGCCCCGGTCCATGTGGGCCAGGTGGTGGTAGAAAACGTATGCGGTACCGGGGCCGACTTTGTGGCCTGCCGGGACCTGGACGCGCTGGGCGCGGAGTAAACAATAGGAGGCGCAGCAATGGGAAAGTATATCCTGGCCTTGGATCAGGGCACAACCAGTTCCCGGGTCATCCTTTTTGACCGGGATCAGAACATCCTGGGGGTCAGCCAGAAGGAGTTCACCCAGATCTACCCCAAGGAGGGCTGGGTGGAGCACGACGCCATGGAGATCTGGTCCTCCCAGTATGCGGTGATGATGGAGGTCATCGCCCAGTCCGGAGTGGAGGCGGCGGACATCGCCGCCATCGGCATCACCAACCAGCGGGAGACTACCATCCTCTGGGACCGGGAAACGGGCCGGCCCATCTACAACGCCATCGTCTGGCAGTGCCGCCGGACGGCGGACATTGTGGACCGGCTGCTGGCGGACGGCTATGGGGACCACATCAAAAAGACCACCGGTTTGGTGCCCGACGCCTACTTCTCCGCCACCAAGATCAAATGGATTCTGGACCATGTGGAAGGAGCCCGCGAGAGGGCGGAGCGGGGGGAGATCCTCTTCGGCACCGTGGATAGCTGGCTGGTGTGGAAGCTCACTGGCGGGGCGGCCCATGTCACCGACTACACCAACGCCTCCCGCACCATGCTCTACGACATCCACAAGCTGGATTGGGACGACACGTTGCTGCGCGCCCTGGATATCCCCAGGGCTATGCTGCCTCAAGTACGCTCCTCCAGCGAGATCTATGGCTATACGGAGATCCAAGGGGTCAAGGTGCCCATCGCGGGCATCGCCGGCGACCAGCAGGCGGCGCTGTTTGGACAGACCTGCTTTGAGGCAGGGGACGCGAAGAATACATATGGCACCGGCTGCTTTCTGCTGATGAACACCGGGGAGAAGCCCTGTGAGAGCAAGAACGGCCTGATTACCACCATCGCGATTGGCCTGAATGGGAAGGTGCAATATGCGCTGGAAGGTTCTGTATTCGTGGGCGGCGCGGTGATCCAGTGGCTGCGGGACGAGATGCGCTTCTTCACGGAGAGTCGGGATGCGGAGTACTATGCCCAGAAGGTGTCCGACAACGGCGGGGTGTACCTGGTGCCCGCTTTCACCGGCCTGGGCGCTCCCTACTGGGATATGTACGCCCGGGGGTGCATCCTGGGCATCACCCGGGGCACCAAGCGGGAGCACATCATTCGGGCGGCCCAAGAGTCCATTGCCTACCAGGTAGCGGATCTGGTGCATGCCATGGAGGCGGACACCGGACTGCCCCTGAGCGCCCTGAAGGCGGACGGCGGGGCCAGCCGGGACCACTTCCTCATGCAGTTCCAAGCGGACATCATCGGCCGCCAGGTCCGCCGTCCGGCGATCCGGGAGACCACCGCCCTTGGGGCGGCCTATCTGGCTGGGCTGGCCACTGGCGTGTGGCAGAGCGAGGAAGAGTTGAGCCAGCTTTGGAAGTGCGAGACTGCCTTCCAGCCGGAGATGGACCAGGCGCACCGGGACCAGCTGATGGCGAACTGGCATAAGGCTGTGGGCCGCAGCCGGGATTGGGCAGGAAAATAAAAGAAGGCAGAAAAAATCCGCCGCCCTGTATTCAGGGCGGCGGATTTCGGATTCTGGAGCAGCTCAGCTGCCGGCCCGGGCTGAGGCGGCGTGGGGCAGCAGCTCGATGACATGGACCGGACATTCGTCCACGCATTTCTGGCAGCCGATGCATTTGTCGTAGTCGATGCGGGCGACGAAGTTGCGCACGGTGATGGCCTGGGCCGGGCAGGCGCGCTGGCACTTGCCGCAGCCGATACAACCGGATTTGCACTCCTTGCGGGTATCTACGCCGGTCTGGTGGCTGGAGCACATGACCACCGGGTTCTGATACGCATCAGGATAGAGGAAGATGACACTCTTGGGGCAGGCCTGCTTGCACAAGCCGCAGCCCACGCACTTCTCGGTATCCACATGGGCGGTGCCGTCCACCACCGAGATAGCGCCGGTGGGGCACACGGCGGCGCAGTCGCCAAAGCCCAGACAGCCGTAGGGACAGGCCATTTGGCCGTTGAACAGGGTGTTGCAGGCCCGGCAGGAGGGAATGCCCTGGTAGTCGAACCGGGTCTGTCCGCCGGTGCCCTTGCAGGCCACGATGGCCTTGTAGCTGGTGGCGGCGCCCGCCTCCACTCCCATGATGGCGGCCAGCTTCTCCGCCACAGCCTGGCCGCCAACGGTGCACTGGTTCACCGGCGCGCCCTCGGCGATGGCCTTGGCGTAGGCGGAGCAGCCAGCGTAGCCGCAGCCGCCGCAGTTGGCGCCGGGTAGCACAGCCTGGAGCTGCTCCACCTTCTCATCCTCGGTGACGGCCAGGAATTTGGAGGCGGCCACCAACAGCACCGCGCCCAAGATGCCCAGTACAGAGAGCAGAATCGTTGCAATCAAGATTGGATTCAAACCAGGCACCTCCTTATACGCCGAAAATGTTGTCCACGATGCCAGCAAAGCCCGTGAAGCTCAGGGATACGATGGCGGCAGATACCAGGGTGATGGGCAGGCCCTCAAAGCAGGCGGGGGGCTTGGCGTCTTGGAGGCGGCGGCGCACGCCGGAGAAGAGCACCATGGCCAGCAGGAAGCCCAGGCCGGCGCCCACGGAGCACACCAGGCTCTCCACAAAGTTGTAGCCCTCGTCAATGTTCAGGATGGTCACGCCCAGCACCGCGCAGTTGGTGGTGATCAGGGGCAGGTAGACCCCCAGAGCCACATACAAAGGCGGGATGAACTTTTTGAGGATCAGCTCCAGCAGCTGTACCAGCACCGCGATGATGAGGATGAAGGCAATGGTCTGGAGATAGGCCAGATCCAAGTAGTTGAGCAGCTGCTGCAGCGGCCAGGTGACGGCGGTGGCCAGTACCATAACCACAGTTACGGAGATACCCATGCCCACCGAGGAGTCCAGCCGCTTGGACACGCCCAGGAAGGGGCAGATGCCTAGGAAGTTGACCAGCACGTAGTTGTTGGTCAGGATCATGGTGAAAAAGATGATGGCAAGTTTAGCGGCCATAAGTTACGTTCCCCCTTCCTGCGCGTTTTCGCACTGCTGAGCAGAGGGACAGCCGGCGCAGCCGGCACAGCCCACGCTGCGCTCCTTTTTGTGTCCGGTCTTTGCTTCGATGAAAATAGCCGCGGCCATGAGGATGCCAAACACGAAGAAGCCGCCGGGAGGAGAGGAGAAGATGGCCATGGTGTCCAGCCCCTCGGGCAGCACCTGGAGGCCGAAGAAGGTGCCCATGCCCAGAATTTCCCGGATGGAGCCCATGATAACCAGGGTCAGGGTGAAGCCCAGGCCCATGCCCAGGCCATCCAGCGCGGAGTCCAGCACCGGGTTTTTGGAGGCAAACAGCTCCGCCCGGCCCAGAATGATACAGTTGACCACGATCAGGGGCAGATAGACGCCCAGCGCCTGATCCAGATCTGGCAGGAAAGCCTTGACAGCCATCATCAACACAGTGACGAAGCTGGCGATGATGGTGATGAAGGCGGGCAGGCGGACTTTGTCCGGAATGACCTTGCGCAGGGCGGACACCGCCACGTTGGAGCCGATGAGCACGAAGGTGGCGGCCAGGCCCATGCCCAGGCCGTTGGAGGCCATGGTGGTGATGGCCAGGGTGGGGCAGGTGCCCAGCACCAGACGCAGGGAGGGATTCTCCTTGAGCAGGCCATTGGTGAGGATCTGAAGTTTCTTGTTCATGTCAGTTCCCCCTTACTTCCTGATAGGCCTGGATGGCCAGGTTGATGGCTTCCACTGCGGCCTTGCTGGAGTAGGTGGCATTGGATACCGCATCCACGTCGCCATAGGCAAAGTTCTCGGCGGGCATGCCAGAGAACTGTCCAGTGAAGTCCTCCTCTGTGACCTTAGTGCCGATGCCCACCGTCTCGTCGGCGGCGGTCATGGACAGGTCAAGGATGCTGCCGTCATTGTCAAAGGCCACGGTGGCCACCACGTCGCCTTTGTAGCCTCGGGCGGCGGCTACCACGATGTAGCCCGCGCCGTTGTCGGCCTTGAGCACGTTGGTGACGCCATCCACAGTGGTGGACAACTCGCTGAAGTGGTCCGCCTCCGGCAGCAGGGCGGAATAGGTGGCCTGGGCCTGAGCCTCCTCGTTGGCGGCGATGATGGGCGCGGTGACGGAGTTGACGGCGGCCAGCACGAGGCCGGAGATCAGGCAGATGAGCAGCAGCACTACCACGGGCTTGACCGTCTCCTGCCACAATATATTTTTCGCCTTCATTTCTTGCCACCTCCCACACCCAGCGGCCTGTGCCGCGTCAATGCGTTGATATAGGGTACCAGCAGGTTCATGATGAGGATGGCGTAGCTGACGCCCTCGGCCATGTTGCCCCAGAACCGGATGCCGCAGGTGATGACGCCCAGCAGCAGGCCGTAGACGATCTGGCCTTTGGTGGTGTAGGGGCTGGTGGTGTAGTCGGTGGCCATGAAGAAGGCACCCAGCAGCAGGCCGCCGCTGAGCAGCTGCACCAGCGGGTCGTGGCCGGTGAGCAGGCTGATGACCGCTACGGTGGCCAGATAGGTCACCGGGATGGTGGCCTTGATGGTGCCCACGGCGATGAGGAACACCCCGCCGATGATGAGAGCCAGGGAGCAGGTCTCACCCAGCACGCCCCCATGGGTGCCCAGCAGCAGATCCAGATAGGGCAGCTGGGCGCCGTTGCCTGCGGCGGCCAGGGGAGTGGCGGAGGTGAGCGCATCCACCCCGGAGAGGGTGTTCGGGAAGGGGAAGGCGGTCATCCGGCTGGTGAAGGACACGGCCAGCACCATGCGCCCCACGATGGCGGGGTTGGCGAAGTTGCGACCGATGCCGCCGAACAGTTCCTTGACAATGACGATGGACACGAAAGCGCCTACCACCGGCATCCACAGGGGGATGGTAGAGGGAACGTTAAAAGCTAGCAGCAGTCCAGTGACCACGGCAGACAGGTCCTGGATGGAGTCGGGCTGATGGCGCAGGTGGCACCAGGCAAACTCGAACAATACCGCCGCAGCCACAGTGACCGCTGTTACCAGCAGGGCCCGGGGACCAAAGATGATCACGCTGGCCACCAATGCTGGCATGAGGGCGATGATGACCGTCCCCATGATTTTTGTAGTGGTAGCGCCGGAGCGGATATGGGGGCTGGAGGACACAGACAGATGACTCACTTGGTTATCCATTCTTTTTCAGCCCCCTCTCCTTCAACAGATCCCGGGCCAGGGTGGAGGCCTGGGTCAGCGAACGCTTGGCCGGACATATGTAGCTGCAGCAGCCGCAGCCCATGCACAAATCAGCATCCAGGCGGAGCAGCTCGTCCAGGTTGGAATCATGATAGGCATCGTGGATTTCCACTGGGCTGAGCCCGGCGGGACAGGCGGAGATACACCGTCCGCACCGGATGCAGGGCTCCGGCTCGGGCAGGGCGCTGGCCTTCTCGCTGAGCACCAGCAGGCCGTTGTTCTGCCGGGTGATGGGATAGTTGACGTCCATCTGGCTGACTCCCATCATGGGGCCTCCGGTGATGATTTTTCGAGGCTCGGCTTTGGGTTTGCAGTAATCCAGCACCTCCCCGATGGGGGTGCCGATGATGACGGACAGGTTCCGGGGCCGGTCCATGAGATCGCCGGTGACGGTCAGCCGCTTGGTGGTCAGGGGAATGCCGGTGCGCAGGAAGCGTCCAATTTCGGCCACGGTGGTGACGTTGTCCACGATGACCCCCACGTCGGCGGGCAGGGCGCCCCGGGGCAGTTCCCGGCCGGTGACGGAGTAGATGATGACCTTTTCCGCCCCTTGTGGATAGGTGGAGGGCAGGGCCTGCACTGACACTTTTGACAGGTGGGCGGTCTTTTCTTTCATCAGGGCGATGGCATCCGGCTTGTTGGACTCGATGGCGATGACGCACCGGGGTAGATCCAGCCAGCGCATCACCGCCTCAATTCCGGCCACCACGTCGTCCGGGCACTCCATCATCTCCCGGTGGTCAGCGCAGAGGTAGGGCTCACACTCCGCGGCGTTGACAATGAAGGTGTCGATTTCGCTGAGATTTTTCGGGTTGAGCTTCACCGCCGTTGGGAAGCCGGCACCCCCCAGGCCCACCAGCCCGCAGTCCCGGACGGCCTGGAGAAAGCTCTCCCGGTCCTCCACCTGAGGCGGTCGAATGGACGGGTCCAACGTCTGCTGGCCATCCGGCTGGATGACCACCACAGTGGTATGGGAATTGTAATAGATGGGGTCCAGCTTTAGAACCGTGCCTGAGACCCCGGAGTGGATATCGGCGCTGACAAAGCCGCCGGCCTTGCCCACCAGGGTGCCCACGTCCACGTGGTCCCCCTTTTTGACAACAGGCTGGCAGGGTGCGCCGATGTGCTGGCCCATGGGCAGAACGATCTGCGTGGGCAGCGGCATCTTTTCCGTGGGGATGCCGGAAGCGTCCTTGTGGTGGGCCAGGTGGACGCCTCCCGGTCTGCGAAGCCGCGAGAGCAGTGACATGGCATTCATCCTTTCTCCCTTTTTCTCCCGGGTGGGTGTGTTCCACCGCCCGCAGTACGGGTGCGATGGCATACTACACCACAATACATACACTGCCATTATAGGCATTGAAAAGCACACAAGTCTATTGTGCAATACGACGAAATTTCCCTTCTGAGGAAGGATAGCGGGCAGAGGATGTTCTCAGGCGCCCTTTAGGATGAGCTGGGGGCATAGGATGTAATTTACACTCTTGCGGCTTTGTTGTCCCTGTATTATAATAATAGTATATAAGAAATAGAACGGAGGCATAGCTATGAATGAAGTGATCAAGACGATTTTGCAGCGGCGGGCGGTGCGCAAATATGAGGATAGGCCCGTGAGCCGGGAGGATCTGGAGCTTATCGTCAAGTGCGGCCAGTACGCCGCCACTGGCATGGGGATCCAGCCTTGGCATTTTACCGTGGTTACGGACCGGGCAGTGCTTGACCAGCTCAACGAGGCCAACAAGACTATCATGCTGGCCGACCCCAACACCCCCGCTCCTGTGCTGGACATGATCCGTAGCGGCCAGTTCGACACCTACCGGGGCGCGCCCTGCGCGGTGCTGGTGTCCGGCGAAAACAAGGAGCAGAACACCATCGCTGACTGCGCCAACGCTGTGGAGAACATGGCTATCGCCGCCAAGGCTCTTGGACTGGATAGCTGCTATCTGGCCTCCTACCAGGTGTGCCTCAACGCTCCCAGCGGTGGGGAGTACAAGAAGATGCTGGGCATCCCAGAGGGATATGTGCCCAACTTTGCCCTGGCCATCGGCTACGGTGCGGAGCAGCCCGAGCCCGCCCCCCGGCGGGAGGGAACCGTAAACTGGATCTGACGCTGTGGAAAAACGGAAAGCGCCGTTCCCATCGGGAACGGCGCTTTCTGTGAAACAGGCTCCAGGGTTGGTCAGTTGGTCAAAAAGTCCAGAATATCCCAGGCCTCGGACCCCTGCTGCTTGTAGAGCTCTGTGTAGCCGCAGCGGGTGCAGGTAACGGTGACGAACTTTTTATTCTGAATGTCAAAAATTTTGGCGAAGTTCCCGCCGGTGGCCTGGAACTGGTCGCTCTCATAATGGGTGTTGCCGCATTTGGCACATACATACTGCATAGACTGAACTCCTTTCTCTTCTTCAGATGAGAAAAGGATACCATATATCGTTAAAAATGTCTTTAAGACGAGGTGAAAAATTTCTGAAGGGAGGGACGGCCCGTGACCTGGCTGTTCGGTATGCAGGGGGAGGATGGGAAGCGGTTGTCCAGGCCCCTCCTCAGGCGGGCGGCGGCGCTGGCCTGGGGCTGGCGGGCGCTGCCAGAGCTTGCCCGGAGCGGGCGGGGCAAGCCCTATTTTCGGCACTGGCCGGAGAAGTGGTTCTCCCTATCCCACAGCGGGGGGCTAACCCTGTGTGCCCTGTCTGACGACGGGCCGGTGGGAGTGGACGTTGAGGTGGAGCGTCCCCGCCGGCCCGGCCTAATGGCCTATGCCCTGTCTCCGGCGGAGCAGGCGGCATGCCGGGGGGACTGGGGGGAGTTTTACCGCCTGTGGACGCTGAAGGAGAGCTGGTGCAAGCGGGAGGATTCCCCCCTCTACCCGCCCAGGGAGGTGGTGACGCCTCCCCCCTGTCCCCACCGCAGCTATACCGGACCGGGCTGGCGGGGGGCGGTGTGCTGCTCTGGAACACCGCCGGAGGATGTCCTTTGGATGGAGCCGGAGGAGACGCCTTAAAGGTTTCTTAATCGGTTCCCATATTGCATCTTAAACGGGAAATTTGGTATATTGATGATAAAGACAGGGAGGGGCTGCCCATGCACACCATTTTGATCTGTGACGACGACCGGGACATTGTTTCGGCGCTGAAAATCTATCTGACCAGTGAGGGCTACCAGACGGTGGAGGCCTATAATGGGGAGGAGGCGGTAGCCGCCGTGCGCGGCGGGAACATTGACCTGATCCTCATGGACGTGATGATGCCTAAGCTGGACGGCATCCGGGCCACCGCCAAGCTCCGGGAGGAGGGGAATATCCCCATCATCCTGCTCACCGCCAAGAGTGAGGATTCGGACAAGGTGCTGGGGTTGAACATCGGCGCGGACGACTACATCACCAAGCCGTTCAATCCCATTGAGGTGCTGGCCCGGGTGAAGAGCCAGCTGCGGCGGTACACCACCCTGGGGGGTAAGAGCCAGGCCGACCAGGAGGGCCTGCTGCGCAACGGCTCCATCGTTATGGACGACGGAGCTAAGACGGTAGCGGTGGACGGGGAGAACGTGGCCCTCACTCCCATCGAATACAACATCCTGCGCCTGCTTCTGAAAAATCCCGGCCGGGTGTACTCCACCGCCCAGATCTACGAGCAGGTATGGAACGACCCCGCTCTGGGTTCGGAAAACACGGTGGCCGTCCACATCCGCCACCTGCGGGAGAAGATCGAGATCGACCCGGCCAATCCCCGGTACTTGAAAGTGGTGTGGGGACTGGGCTATAAAATGGAGAAGATGTGAATGAAGCTGCGGGAAAATCCCGCGATGAAGGCTCTCGCCTTCGTCGCGGCTGTGGCGGCTTTCGCCGCCACAGCCATCATGGGCTGGTATCAACTGGCGAACTACGACGCTCTGTGGAGTCCGGAGTATGACGCCGGAGACGGCTACTCCATCTATTATCTGGAACAGATGGACGCCGTGGACATCCAGTGGCTGGTGAACTACACCCAAGCTCGGCAGGCTGGGCAGGAGCTGAGCGTGTATGAAGAACAGGAGCTGGCCCGGCTGGAGAGCGAGCTGAGCGCGGAGAATACCAACTTGCGCTGGCAGGTGCTGGGAGAGGACAAGTCTGTGGTCCAGGGCAACACCCAGGACAGGCTGCCCCTACGGGCGGTGGGGCTGTTCTGGACCGACTTCGAGCCGTGGTCCACGAATTATTCGGTGGATCTGATCCAAGGGGTTGCCTGGGGCCGGTTGGCGGAAGGGGCGGCTAACGTGACCGACGTATCCAATGCTGTCTACACCGACGACTGGCAGGAACGACTGGCCTATTACTGGCAGCTGTACCAGGCGTATGTGGCGGGGGCCGGGACAGGGGATACCGCCCCCTCGGAACAGGAGTGGTCCCAAGACGAGGTGAATTTGGATACGGTGTTCCTGGCGGCCGACGGCACCGCTCCCATGCTGCTGGTCAGTTCCTTCAGCGGGAATTACCTGTACGCGCCCTGCCTGCGCTGGCTGCTGGAGGCCAACGAGTTCGGATACCAGTACCAACTGGATGCGGGAAGCTGGGACCAAGTGGAGGAAGGGGCCGAGACAATGCAGCTAGTGCTCTGGCTGGACGATGGCTTCCCGGTGGACGACCAGTATAAGGCGGCCTATGAGAGCCTGAATCAATGGAAGGAGAACCGCCAATTCCTGCTTGGTCTGACCATCGTGTGCTCAGTAGCGGGCGTTTTGCTGACGGCCTATCTGTGCGCTGCCGCGGGGCATAAGCGGGACCGTGAGGGGATTGCCCTGAACTGGTTCCACCGGGTGCCCGGAGACCTGCTGTTGGTGCTGATTTGCTTCGGGGTGGCCCTGGCCGTGGGTATGGTGGGTGAAGTCACTCGCTTCTACACCTATTCAGATCTGCCCATGGCCGCGCAGCTGGTGCTGGTGGGCCTGCTGGTGGCTGCGGCCGCGGCGATGTGCTTGGGGGGACTGTTGACGGTGGTGGTGCGGTGCAAGGCCCATACCCTTTGGCGCAATACCCTGGTGTGGCGGTTTTGCAGCTGGCTGTGGAATTTGTGCCGGGAGGCGGTGCTCGCCCTCCCGCTGGTATGGAAGGCGGTGATCGCCGGGCTGGCGTATATGATGTTCACCATTCTGTTTTTCAACTATTACGGAGGGCTGTGGCTGCTGGGCAGCGGGCTATGCATCGCATTCCTGGGGGTTTGGGCCTTCCAGTGGAAGAAGGTGCGTCGGGGCGCCCAGGAGATCATCGGCGGCAATCCCGAGTACCACATCGACACCCGCCGGATGCTCCCGGACCTGAAAAAGCACGCCGATGAGCTGAACAATCTGGGCCAGGCCATCTCTGCGGCGGTGGAGGACCGGATGAAGTCGGAGCACTTCAAGGCCGAGCTCATCACCAACGTGTCCCATGATTTGAAGACGCCGCTGACTTCCATTATCAACTATGTGGATCTACTGAAGAAAGAGCCCATTGACAACCCGAAGGCCCTGGAGTATATCGAAGTGCTGGACCGGAAGAGCCAGCGTCTGAAAAAGCTCACGGAGGACCTGGTGGAAGCGTCCAAGGCGTCTACCGGCAGCCTTACCGTAGCCCTGGAACCTCTGGGCCTGACCCAGCTGGCCCAGCAGGCCCTGGCCGAATATGAGGACCGGCTGGAGGCCAAAGGGCTGGCGGTGGTGACCACCTTCCCCGAAGAGGAGGTGTGGGTGGAGGCGGACGGCCGCCACTTATGGCGGGTGATCGACAATCTGCTGAGCAACTGCGCCAAATACGCCCTGGAGGGCACCCGCATCTATCTGGAGGTCCGCCGGGCAGGGGCGAGCGCGGTGCTGTCCATCAAGAATATCTCCCGGGATCCGCTGAACGTCCCGCCGGAGACGCTGATGGAGCGGTTTGTCCGGGGAGACGAGTCCCGGACCACTGAGGGTTCCGGCTTAGGGCTGTCCATCGCCCAGTCTCTTACGGAGTTACAGCGGGGCCGCTTTGCCCTGGAGATTGACGGAGATCTGTTCAAGGCGGCCATCACCCTGCCCCTGGCGGACCGGCCTCCGGTAGGCGGAAGGGATTTGAACGGTCTAACCTCCGCTCTAGAGGAGATGTCTCCGCCCCAAGGTATGTAAAAAAGCGGCGTCAAAACGGGAACCCGCCCGCGCAGAAAATGCGCGGGCGGGTTTTTTGCCGCCTGTTCTCCAGAAACGGCCAGTTGTCCCAAAAGACTGGACGGCTGGGGCCAGGCCGGGTATACTGATTTTGACGAGAGGAGGAGAAACCGTGAAGGTAGAGCTGCGTATCGACCCGTCCTTGCGGCGGACCCAGGTGGTAGTCTGTGCCCCGGCCAACACGCCAGAGGTTCAGGCGCTGGTACAGCGCCTGAGCACGGAGGGCGCCGCCTCCACCTTCACCGCCTTTCGGGAGGGTCAGGCCCTCCTCCTTCCGCTGGGGGACATCCTCCGGTTTTTTGCCGACGGCAAGGGGGTGTCCTGCCAGACCGCCGGGGGCGTGTACGCCGTGCGCCAGCGGCTGTACGAGCTGGAGGAAGAACTGGAGGATGCCCGCTTCGTCCGGGTGTCCAACTCGGAAATTGTCAATCTGAACAAGGTGTCCGCGCTGGACCTGTCCCTCACCGGCACCATCAAGCTGACTTTGGAAGGTGCGGCGGCGGTATATGTCTCCCGGCGGTATGTCAGGAAAATCAAACAGGTTTTAGGATTATAGGAGGTGGAACACCATGCAGGAGCAAAAGAGGTTTCTCATTCGAGCCCTCATCGGGGGCGCGGCGGGGGTAGCCCTGGCTGCCCTGTGCCACAAAGCACTGTTCTCCCCCGGCTTCTCCGCCCCGGCCCTGTGCCAGCCGCTGATAGACCTGGTGGGGGACGGGGCGGCCGTGGTCATCACCTACCTGCTCTGCTTTGCCCTGGGGGCGGCGGTGGGGCTGGCCACCCTGCCTTTTGCCGATGAGGGCCGGGCACTGGTGGTCCAGTCCCTGGGCCACTTCGCCCTCACCGCTGGGATCTGCGCCCTGCTGCTGGGGCTGTGCTTCGGGGTGCGGCAGTGGCCCTCATGGCTGCTGGGCCTGGGATTGCTGGCTTTGTTTTATGTTTTGGTCTGGCTGGCCCGGTGGGTGGGCTGGTACGCCGAGGCGGACGCCATTCGCAAAAAGCTGGGCCTGGCCCCAGCCCACTCCCTGTTCCACTGGCGGGAGATTCTGCCTTACCTGCCCTTTGCCCTGGTGTTGTGCTGGGCCGTGCCCGGAGTGATACGGCTGCTGGATCCGGCGGACGTGCCAGTGCTCTCCGCCCTGCTGCTGCCTTACGTGTTGCTGCCGGCGGGAGGCTTGGCCTCCGGGCTGACTCTGGGGCGGCGGCAAGGGCTGTGCCCCCTGTATGCCATCCTCTGCGGCCTGCTGTATCTGCCCACCGTGTTTATTTTGTATAATCAAACTGCATTATTCCATTGCGTAATCTTATTTGCCGCAGTTTTTCTGGGCAGCGGCTTGGGAGCGGTTTGGCGGCGAAGGGGAAAAAGGGAGGCGGCGGCATGAAAAGGAAATCAAAGGTGCGGCTTTATAATGTGATTTTTCCTGTCTGGATCCTGATGTTCTGGCCTAGTCCGCCAGTCGTTCTGATTACCTTCTTCGGCAACCTGGCCATCGACTGTCTGGTGGTGTTCTTCGCTCTGCTGGCCCTGAAGCATCTGGCCAAGGGAGCGGTGCTGAAGGGATGCTGGTGGAAGGTGTGGCTGCTGGGCTTCCTGTCCGATGTCATCGGGGCGCTATGGCTGGCTCTGGGCCTGTTCGGATCCTGGGCGCTGGATGCGGATGGGACGGCAGCGGGCTGGGTTACTGAGTTTGCCACGGCTATGACTCTGAATCCCTTCCGGCATCCTCTGGCCCTGCTCTGGACGGCCATAGGTGTGGCCATCGCCGGAGTGTGCATCTATTTCTTTGACCGGAGAGTGTTCCGATCCGAGCCGGAGCTGGACCCCCGTCAGAGCCACAGACTGGCCCTGGCCCTTGCCATCGTCACCGCTCCTTGGCTGTTTTTCGTGCCGGTGTACTGAAAAGCCGGGAATTTGCCGGCGATTTTTTGCCGGGACCCTTGCAAATCCAGCCAAAAATGATATACTACCCTCTGAGACTGAAATTACAGGAATCGAGGGAACGACTATGGATCGCATCACCATCGCCTCTGTCTTTGCCGACGGGAAGCGGCTGGACGGCCAGACCGTCACTGTTATGGGCTGGGCCCGCACCATCCGGGATATGAAGACCTTCGGCTTCATCGAGCTGAACGACGGCTCCTGCTTCAAAAATCTGCAGATCGTCATGGACGCCAACATCCTGGACAATTACAAGGACATCGCCGGACAGAACGTGGGCGCGGCTCTCATCGTCACCGGCACGGTGGTCCTCACTCCCCAGGCCAAGCAGCCCCTGGAGGTCAAGGCGGCTTCCATCCAGGTGGAGGGCGTGTCCACACCGGACTATCCCCTCCAGAAGAAGCGCCACACCGTGGAGTACCTGCGCACCATCCAGCACTTGCGCCCCCGGACCAACCTGTTCTCCGCCGCTTTCCGGGTACGCAGCGTGGCCGCCCACGCCATCCACACCTTCTTCCAGGACCGGGGCTTCGTCTATGTCCACACCCCCATCATCACCGCCAGCGACTGTGAGGGCGCCGGGGAGATGTTCCAGGTGACTACCCTGGATGTGAACGACCCGCCCCGGCTGCCTGACGGCAGCGTGGACTGGTCCCAGGACTTCTTTGGGAAGCGGGCCAACCTCACCGTGTCCGGCCAGCTCAATGCGGAGAACTTCGCCATGGCCTTCGGCAGCGTGTATACCTTCGGCCCCACCTTCCGGGCGGAGAACTCCAATACCCAGCGGCATGCCGCCGAGTTCTGGATGATCGAGCCGGAGATCGCCTTCGCCGACCTGAACGATGACATGGATTTGGCCGAGGCCATGATCAAGCACATCATTAACTATGTGATGGAGCGCTGCCCCGACGAGATGGCCTTCTTCAACTCCTTTGTGGACAAGGGGCTGGTGGAGCGGCTGCGCCATGTGGCGGACTCCGACTTCGGCCGGGTGAGCTACACCGAGGCCATTGAGCTTTTGAAGAAAAACAACGACAAATTCGACTACAAGGTGGATTGGGGCTGCGACCTCCAGACCGAGCACGAGCGCTACCTCACCGAGCAGGTGTTCAAAAAGCCCGTGTTCGTCACCGACTACCCCAAGGACATCAAGGCGTTCTATATGCGCCTGAACGACGACGGCAGGACGGTGGCCGCCGCCGACTGCCTGGTGCCCGGCATCGGGGAGATCATCGGCGGCTCCCAGCGTGAGGAGCGGCTGGATGTGCTGGAGAGGCGCATGGCCGAGCTGGGCCTGGACCCCAAGGACTACTGGTGGTACCTGGACCTGCGGCGCTACGGCTCCTGCCGCCACGCCGGCTTCGGCCTGGGCTTTGAGCGGATGGTGATGTACCTCACCGGCATCTCCAACATCCGGGACGTGGAGCTGCACCCGAGAACCGTGGGTAACGCGGATTTCTAAATTCCTGTCGGGTTTGCCCTGTTCGGCTTTGCCCGGCAGCTCCACATCAACCCCATGGGAGATGGGGCATACGGGAGTGCGTACAAGGTTTTGCGCGGCAAGGCTTTGCCAGGGGGCGGATTCATCCTGTCCGAGGACGATGAAACCGGGACCCCGGCGGATGGCGCATCCGCTGGGGAGGAGCTGTACCCGAGAACCGTGGGTAACGCTGCCTTCTGAGAAATGCTGACTTAAAAAATCCTGGCTGGAGATCCAGCCAGGATTTTTTTGCATAAACCGGGGTTTTGCTGTTTCGAGAGGCTGTCCAGCATCCGCTGAAAACCGCTCCCAGAAAGCCAAAACAACTTTTTGGCTGTTCCTTTTGGCGGATGCAGAAGAACTGCCGCTTAAAGAGTGGATCGGAGCCTTTGGGTTTAGCCTGCGTTCATGGGACTAGAAAGCAGGCCGCCGTGGGATGAATTCCATTTCAACCGCTCTCCTTCTGCATGAGCCGCCAGGAGATGGATTGGGACTGACAGGGCTTGCTATCAATGTAGTCTAGAAGTAGTTGGGCGGCGATTCGCCCCAGCTTGCCGACCTCATGAGCGAGGGAAGTGATGCGCACGGGACACAGGTCACTATAATAGCTGTTATCGAAGCTGACAACTGCGACCTCATCGGGAATTTTGCGGCCTATGCGCAAGAGGTAGCGGACGAATTGGTCAGCGATTTCATCGTTATAGCAGACCACAGAGGTACAGTCGCGGAGGTAAAACTGACAGAAGTGTTCCAGTATATCAGTGTGTCCATAGTCCAACAGATAGCGCCGTTCCTCTGTGGTGTACCAGTAGACACGCTCATCAGGGAAAGGGAGTCCTGCATCCCGTATGGCAGAGAGAAAACCCAGGTAGCGCTGGTGCCCCTGGATGTCATCGCTTTTAAAGATACCAGCAATTTTCGTATGCCCGCGTGAAATGAGATGCCGGGCTAACAGGTATCCTCCGCCGTAGTTGTCATCAGAGACGCATAGGGCATTGGGCAAAGCACGGTAGGATCCATGTAGGAACACTACTGGGATACCAGCGCGGTCCAGCTTTTCATAGAGATCCAGATTGGGGTTTGGCAGGGCTGTCTTAGATCCCTCGATAATCAGACCCCCGACCGGTTGGTGGAGCAGATTTTGGAGAATCGCCCGCTCATTTGTGACCCGGTTCTGAGTAGCAAAAATCAGCGTGGAGTACCCGCTTGCGGTGAGAACGGATTGGATATCTTGGAGGACCGTCGGAAAGATATAGTCATTGACATAAGACGTGACAATGGCAATACGGTCACTCCCCGGTTCCCGGACCCTTTGCCGGATGCGGGAACCGGACCCCTGCCGTTTCTCAATCAAACCGAGTTCTACCAGGTGGTCCAGCGCTCGCCGTACGGTCTGACGGCTTACTTGATAGGTAGAGACAAGTTCCATTTCAGTGGGCAGCTTGTCTAAAAAACTTCCACGTGTGATTTCTGCCTGGAGTTGGGCAGCCAGTTGCAAGTACTTAAAAGACATGGCGACTCCTTTCCAATGGATCAGAGACTACAAGTTTTTGTAAAAAGAATACAAATTTAGCTTTATTGTATCTTGATTTCCAAAAATGTCAACAACTTTTTGCTTATATAGATGAAGATAGTTTTAGTTTAAGAATAATTTTTGTAAAAAATGATTCATATATATCGGTTGTATGACATGATTACGAAATAAAATAATTTGTATTGTTAAAATAGATAAGAATATCAAATAACAAAATAAATATATTGTTGCATCGTACGATGGCTAATACAATGGCCTGGAAAGGCAAGAAGAAAAAGGAAGGACCGGCCAAGGTGAAAGAGCTCGGTGCAGATTAGGTGTGGGATCTCGGGAAGGTGGACTGGAGAAGACCATCGGGGGCCTGATGGATGGCTATGGTTGTGACAACTATATTGGAATAACTGTCCGCCCAGCCTCGCGTAGATGATCCGTTACGCCACAGGAGAGGAGGGATATCAATGTGGCGTTCGGTTTTGAGAACGTGCAATTACGCCAACTCAATGAAAGAAAGGGGAGCGACGGCATGAAGAAAAAGCTTTCTGTCAAGAGGATTTTCCTGATTTCTTTGGCTGTTTTTCTAGTGGGATTGATGCTTGCTTCATTCATTGCGGTCAATGGAGGCAAGACGGAAATGAGACGCCTGTACGTGATGACGGATAGAGGCGTTGGTATTAGTTTGGAGGTTTACAAGCCGGTCACGGCCACCAGAGAAAACCCTGCTCCAGCGGTTATGCTCATACCTGGGGGGAATGCCAGCGTTGAGTATATGTCTGATGCTGGGCTGGAACTGGCCCGCAGAGGAATCGTTGCCATTGGCATTGAGCCTTATACCATTGGCCGATCCGATGTGGAAAAGGACAATGAGGGCCTTGGTTCCGTTGATGTTACGGATTATGTATATGGTCTTGACTTTATTGATACCAATAATATTGGTTACATTGGCTGGTCTATGGGGGCGTCCCGCGTTAACGCCGCGCTATATGTTCCTGACCCGACGGGAGCGACTACTATAGACAAGGATGGAAATGAAGTCCCCAAAACTGTAATCAGAGACGGGGTCAAAGGCGTTATGTATGTTGGCGCCGGTGGGTTGCTCTCCAGCGAGTACCAAATTAATAGTGCATTGTTTATGGGAGAGTGGGATAATCTGTATCGAGGCGACAGGCGCGACATGTATAAGAACCCACAATATGCGGGTGCGCTCGGGCTTGAGGAGTTTGAGTTCTGGAAATGGTACGGCGATCCCGCCAGTGGAACTGGAAGGATTTACTATGAAGGCTGGACAGGGCATACCATCGGTCTTTCCAGCTACTCTTTTGTAAGGGCCGCCTGTGACTTCTATACGACTACTTTCGGGATGAGCAATGATTTTCCCATCCTATATATTTGGAAGGAAGTTGGGACAGCGCTCGCTTTTGCAGCGATCATTGTGGCCATGATTTGCTTGGTTCTGATGTTGGTTGACCTGGACTTCTTCAAGAAGGATCTGGTCGTGCCGGACAGAACCATTTTGCAGGCAAGTCCTAAAAAGTGGGTCATACTCCTTGGCCTTATTCTCCCGGCGCTTTTTGGTGTTGCCACTGCCGCATGGGCGGTGCCTACCGGACAAGGAATTTTAAATAAGTGGGTATCTCAGGACTTGGTTCACGGAACCAATATTCAGAATGCCAACGGTCTGGTCTTTTGGCTTTGCTGCCTGCAGCTATTTGGCCTTGCGCTTTGGGCGCTAATCAACTTTGGGATTATGAAAACCGATAAGACGGCAATCAGAGAACATATTACCCTGCCCGGGACGAGAAAAGGCAGGATGCTCTTAAAGGTTCTCCTTTTGAGCTTTATCTCTTTGCTTGGAATTTACTTCATTGTCACGTTTGGTGAGCAGCTCTTTGCGATCAGCCCAAGATTTTGGAAAGTTCAGCTCAATAGCCTGACAAAACTGAGAATGGAAAAATTCCTGACCTATTTCCCGCTTTATTTGATTCCGTTCCTTGTGGCCAATTATCTCCACACAACGAGCTATTATGTGGAAAACAAACCAGTTCGCTCCACGGTGCTGTTCTGGCTGGCAAACGGACTGCCTCCAATGCTGTTCCTGGTGTATGCGTATGGGCAGATCGCATTGTTCCATACGACTCCGATCACAAGTCTTGGCATGTCCAGAGCGAACGGTTCGTTGGTGGATGCGGCGATCATGATGATTCCAGTGGGTATTCTCGCCAGCACATTATACAGGAAAACGAAAAACTTTTATTTGCCCGCAGTTTTCAATGCCATGTTCTTTACTTGGATGTCAGTTGCCACAGATCTGATATACATTGGAGCGTAAGGAGCCGCGGCGTTTTTTGGGATTCGTTAATAATGAGTGGGTATGATTGCACGTTCTCTTTTGTCCCTGGGTAGAGTTGGTCTGCCCAGGGATATTCTTATTCCACGATTACAAGCATTACAAGCAGAGAGAAGCGTGAAATATGATTTTTGCTGGGCCTGGAGTTTAGCGGCTAACGGTAAGGAATGAAAAGACTGGGCAGATTTCTTCTGATGATCGAGAGGTAGAAGTTCTGGTTTGAACAATACAAATCCAACTTTATTGTACCTTGACTTGAAAAAATATCAACAAGTTTTTTGCATATATAGATAGAAAAAGTTTTAAAAAAGAGGTTAATTCTATTAAAAATATCATACAAACATTATTTGTATGATATAAAGACTTAAATAAAAAGATTTGTATTGTTAAAATGGATAAAAATAAAAGATAACACGATGAATATATTGTTGTATCGTATAATGGTTGATACAATCACGTTGTAAACCAAGAAGAACAAAGGAGGATCGATATGGACATGACACTACCCAAGCAAATGAAGGCGTTAGTTGCCTATGGGCCTGGGGATTATCGGTTAGAAACGGCTTGGCCTGTTCCAGAGTGCGGCCCGGATGACATCATCATCCGGACAGAAGGCTGCGGGATCTGCTCCAGCGACTTGAAGTGCCTGCACGGCGCACCCCAATACTGGGGAAACGAGATCATGCCGGCATGGGTCGATCCCCCTTTCATCCCAGGACATGAATTTTTGGGTCGCGTGGCGGCGGTAGGAGAGCATGTGAAGGACTATACTGTGGGGGACCGGATCACCTGCGATCAAATCGCTCCCTGCGGAGAGTGCCGCTTCTGCAAGAGCGGAAAATACTGGATGTGCCAGCCCCACCGGATGTATGGCTATTTCAAGGACTACTGCGGCGGCATGGCGGAGTATGTGCGCATCCCGACCCAGCACGCGCAGATTTCCCGGGTGCCGGAGGAGCTGCCATTGGAGAGCGCGGTGCTGATCGAGCCCTATGGTTGCGCCAAACACGCAGTGGACCGGGCTGAGATCACCCCAGAGGATATCGTGGTCCTCTCTGGTGCCGGAACCTTGGGACTGGGAATGACTACCTGTGCCCGGCTGTGCCATCCCAAGCAGCTGATTGTGCTGGATATGAAGGAAGATCGGCTGGCCAAGGCAAAGAAGTTTGGGGCGGACCAGGTCTGGAATCCCGGAAAGATGGACGTGGTGAAGGCCATCATGGACCTGACTGACGGCTATGGCTGTGATATCTATATTGAGGCCACCGGCCACCCGGCCTCAGTGGTGCAGGGGATGCAGATGATCCGTAAGCTTGGCACCTTTGTGGAGTTCTCCGTATTTGCGGAGCCCACGACCCTGGACTGGTCTATCATCGGGGACAAGAAGGAACTGGATGTGCGCGGATCCCACATTTCCCCGTACACTTACCCGTTTGTGATCGAACACATGACAGATGGGACGCTCAAAACCAACGGCGTGGTCACCAAGATGTTCTCTCTGGATCGATGGGAAGAGGCATTCCGTTACGCCGCAGGAGAGGAGGGGGATATCAAAGTCGCATTTCGGTTTGGAGATTAAGTGATACAGTGAATTATGTAGCCTTACACAGAGGAGGGGAATTATGAAACGAGCAAAAAAATATTCTATTGTTGCAGTTATCTCATTAGTGTTAGTTTTTGTTTTCATGGGAATTGCAGCAGGATTTAACTCTAACTGGGGCCGTGTAAAAATAACAGATATTTACTATCCAAACTCTGATGGAACGATGATCCATGCCCAACTTTTTGTTCCCGAAGGTACTTCATCAGCCAATCCAGCTCCAGCTATCCTCAACATGCATGGTGGTAGTGATTATCTTCAAATGGTAGGCAACTACAGTATTGAATTAGCTCGTCGTGGTTACGTGGTTCTTAGTGTTGATGCTTATGGGAGCGGTGGGTCAGATTATGTTTCTGGCGTTGCCTCCAATGCCGGCGGATCGGGTGGAGAAAACACTGCCCTCAAAATGGATGGGGGTGTCTCAACTGGCATCGAGCAATTGTTGACTTATGACTTTGTTGATCAAGACAACATTGGCATGATCGGCCATTCTATGGGAGGAACCTATGTAGCAAATGCTGCACTAGAGTATGCAGATCATATAAAAGCTATTATGCCATGGGGATCTGGTTCTTTCGTAGATATGATGAAAGCTTCTGATCCAGCTGATTTTACTTTTAATGTTGGTTATATTAATGCGACCAGTGACGAAATGGTGTATTATGCCACTGGAGCCGAATCTTCTGCACTGTTGAATGACGATCTATTAAAAAACTTTTTTGGAACAGATGAGACTATTGTCGCAGGAAAGACATACGGTAGTTTTGAAGATGGTACAGCTAGAGTTATTTATACACCTGACACCACACATGTAGGCAATATTATTAATCGCACATCCATTGGCTCTATGATTTCTTTCTTTGAGCAAGCAATTCCAACAAATTCAAGTTTAGAAAGTACTGACCAGGTGTGGATGTTCAAAGAACTATTTAGCGTTTTTGGAATCATTGCCTTAGTCGCATTTGCCATCGCTACTGGATTTGCCTTACTTGAGAAACCTGTGTTTTCTAAAGTATGTACAGACATTGAACGGCCGGTGGTATCTACGAACAAGGGAATTCAGATATTTGGGATCCTAGTCTGCATTGCAGTTCCGGCGTTAACGTTACATCAGGTAGGACTTCGTTTGGCTGGAATCAGTCCTAACGCGGTTTTCCCAATGAACTGGGCCAATTCTCTAGCAGGGCTTGCCGTTATCAATTCCGCTATACTTTTAGTGATCTTCCTCTTGTGGCATTTTTTATATGCAAAAAAACGTGGCGGCGGATTGACGGCTTACGGTTTTACCAACGCTGAAAACAAGTTTAGTGGCAATTTGATTCTGTGGGCAGCAGTACTGGCAGTTGTACTGGTATGTGCAGTATACGTTGTTGTTAATTTGTGTTACAACATTTTTAAAATTGATTTCCGCTTCTGGCAATTTGGTATCATGCCGATCACATTAAACCGGGTTCAATACCTTTTGGGATACCTACTTTGCTATTTCTTTGCCTTTGGCGTTATGAACACTGTTAGCGTGGCTTTTGCAGATATCGGAGTTCAGGGTGGAAAAGGGAGTGCAATCAAGCAGTATATTTTGGGTTGGCTTATCGGAGCAGGCGGGTATCTAATTATTTTGGTAATTTATTATGTCGGGCTTAAAACTACACATCAACCGCCATTTTTCTTTGGGTATCCTCCTTTTGCCACAGGGCACCCTAATTCTCTTGTGTTTAGCATGAAAACCCTCTGCCTTGTTCCTACGTTTACGATTGTATCCATTATCAATACGGCACTTTACCGGAAGTCCAAAAATATATATGTGGGATGGTTTGTCGCAGCTTTAATGGCTACCCTGATCGTGATTACCACCAATGCTTTTGCCTGCTAAACCAGATGCCTTTTGGTTGCCCCATTACTCGTCAAGAACACATTCATTCAAAGATAGGAGCCGGATGGATGGGAATCCATCCGGCTCTTACAAAAAAGCATTGCAACTTTGCAAATCTCGCGCGGAAGTCAGTCTTGAAGGAGGCATAACGATGAAAAATGCGGCTGTGCGAACGCACCGTTCCGACGGTAGCGTATTGGGTCTGGAACTAGGCTCCACCCGCATTAAGGCAGCGGTCATCGGCGAGGACTTCCAGCCCATCGCCTCCGGCAGCTATACCTGGAAAAGCGACTATACAGACGGTGTTTGGACCTACGACCTGGCCGAAGTCTGGACCGGCCTGCGTGCGGCGCTGGCGGCGCTGGACGGACAGGAGAAGATCTCGGCCATGGGGGTATCCGCCATGATGCACGGGTATCTGGCCTTTGACAAGGACTGGAAGCTCTTGGTCCCGTTCCGCACTTGGCAGAACACCATGACCGCTCAGGCTGCGGAGGAACTAACCCGGCGATTTTCCTTTAATATCCCCCAGCGGTGGAGCATCGCCCACCTCTATCAGGCGATGCTGAACGGCGAAGAGCATATTTCGCGCATCGCCCACCTGACCACCCTGGCCGGCTATGTCCACCACGCCCTGACGGGAGAGCATGTGCTCGGGATCGGCGACGCCTCCGGCATGTTCCCCATCGACAGTGCGGCACTGGACTACGATGAGACTATGGTGAGGCGGTTCGACGACCTGGCAGCAGAGCAAGGGATGTCCTGGCGGCTGCGGGAGCTGCTGCCCCGGGTGCTCACCGCAGGAGAGCAGGCCGGGACGCTGACGGAGGCGGGGGCTGCGCTTCTGGGTGGAAAGATTCCGGCAGGTATCCCGGTCGCCCCGCCGGAAGGGGATGCAGGGACCGGTATGACGGCTACCAACAGCGTGGCGCCCCGGACGGGGAATGTCTCAGCTGGCACCTCCATCTTTTCCATGGTGGTGTTGGAGCGCCCCCTGGAGCGGGTCTATCCTGAGATCGACCTGGTGACCACCCCGGACGGCGCGCCGGTGGCCATGGTCCACTGCAACAACTGCACCGGGGACATGAACGCCTGGGCGGAGCTGATCAGGGAAGCGGTGGGGCTCTTTGGGACGGATTTGGCGCCAAACGAGCTCTACGACCGCCTCTATCAGTGGAGCACCTCTGGCGAGCTCGATTGCGGTGGGGTAACGGTAGTCAATTATCTGGCTGGGGAGGGGGTCACCCACTTTGACGGGGGCCGCCCGCTGGTGGTCCGCCCGCCGGAGAGCAGGCTGACGCTGGCGAACTTCCTTCGGGCCCAGCTTTATTCCACGCTGGCCACCCTGCGCCTGGGCATGGATATCCTATCACGGGAGCGAGTGGCCATCGACCGGCTCACCGGACACGGGGGGCTGTTCAAGACGCCTGAGGTGGGCCAGAGCTACCTTGCTGCGGCCTGCGGCGTGCCGGTGACCTGTATGGAGATGGCTGGCGAGGGCGGGCCCTATGGCATGGCACTTCTGGCGGCCTATCTGCTGCGGCGGGAGCAGGGAGAGACCCTAAGCGATTTCCTTTCCAAACGGGTATTCCAAACCTGTTCCAGTACCACGCTGCCTCCGAATCAGGAAATTAGAGCCGGATTCCAGGCATATCTGGACCGGTTCCGCGCCGCGCTGGATGTGGAGCGTACGGCGGTTGCGGCGCTTTAAGGAAGGAGAATGAACATGCAGATGAAGGACTATGAGTTCTGGTTCGTGGTGGGAAGTCAGTTCCTCTATGGGCCGGAAGTGTTGAAGACTGTGGAGGCCAGGGCGATAGAGATGACCGCAGAGCTGAATGCCTGTGGGAGATTGCCCTGTCCGGTGGTCTATAAGGGAACTATCAAATCAGACCGGGAGGCTTCTGACCTGGTGCGTGAGGCAAACTATATTCCCAAGTGCGCTGGGATCATTACCTGGTGCCACACCTTCAGCCCCAGTAAAATGTGGCTCAACGGTCTGGCGGAGCTGCAAAAGCCCTGGTGCCATCTGGCGACCCAGTACAACCGGGACATCCCGGACAAAGAGATCGACATGGACTTCATGAATCTGAACCAGGCGGCCCACGGGGACCGGGAACATGGCTTTATCGGCGCCAGACTGCGCAAGGCCCGGAAGATCATCGCCGGGTACTGGCAGGAGGAAGAAGTCCGGCAGCGCCTGGGCAGTTGGATGCGCGCGGCTGTGGGCGCGGCATTTTCCCGCTCTTTGAAGGTGATGCGCTTTGGGGATAATATGCGGGATGTGGCGGTCACCGAGGGGGACAAGGTCGGGGTCCAGATCCAGTTGGGCTGGCAGGTGAACACCTGGCCGGTCGGGGAGCTGGTCCAGAATATGGAGGCCGTGACCGATGACGAGATCGATGGCCTGATGGAGGCATACGGTCAGGACTATGAGCTTGCCACCGATGCCCTTGAGACAGTGCGCTATCAGGCGAGGGAAGAGCTCGCTATGAAGAAGATGCTGGAGGCCGAAGGCTGTGCGGCGTTTTCGAATACCTTCCAGGATCTTTACGGGATGCGGCAGCTTCCCGGTTTGGCGACCCAGCACCTGATGGCCCAGGGTTATGGCTATGGCGGTGAGGGGGATTGGAAGGTGGCCGCCATGACCGCCATCCTCAAGGCCATGAGCGATGGGCAGGCTGGCGGCACTACGTTTATGGAGGACTACACCTACCACCTGCAGCCGGGCAACCAGTACAGTCTTGGGGCCCATATGCTGGAGGTCTGCCCCAGCGTGGCCGCTGATCGGCCGCGGATTGAGGTCCATCCCCTGGGCATCGGAGACCGTGAGCCCCCCGCACGACTTGTGTTTGAGGGGCGCGAGGGGGATGCCATCGTGGTGAGCCTTGTGGACATGGGAGGCCGCCTGCGGCTGATCTGTCAGGATATCCACTGCGTCAAGCCCATCTTGCCCATGCCCAACCTCCCGGTAGCCCGGGTCATGTGGCAGCCAGAACCCAGCCTAACAGCCGGGGTGGAGTGCTGGATTACCGCCGGTGGGGCTCACCACACCGTGCTGAGCTATGACGTCACCGCTGAACAGATGCGGGATTGGGCCCGGATGATGGACGTCGAGTTTGTACATATCACAAGAGATACCACACCGGAAGCCCTGGAACACGATCTGTTCCTGTCCGATCTGGCCTGGAAGCTGAGATGAGGCGGTCATAATGCTGGAAGAACTGAAACAAAAGGTCTATGAGGCCAATCTGGACCTGCCCCGCCGGGGCTTGGTGACGGATACCTGGGGCAATGTCTCCGGAATAGACCGTAAGCAGGGGCTGGTGGTCATCAAGCCATCAGGGGTCGCATATGCGTCCATGCGGCCAGAGGATATGGTGGTAATTGCCCTGGAGACAGGTGAGCGGGTGGAGGGGGCACTGGCCCCTTCCAGCGATACCCCTACCCACTTGGAGCTCTACCGGGCATTCCCGGCTTTGGGGGGGATTGTCCATACCCACAGCACCTATGCGGTGGCCTGGGCTCAGGTTCGACAGGATATTCCCTGCTATGGCACTACCCATGCCGACTATTTCTATGGCGCCGTTCCATGTACACGGGAGCTGGCTCAGGAGGAGATCGACGCCGGCTATGAGGCATATACAGGACGGATCATCGTGGAAACGTTCCAGGAGCGCCAGATTGACCCAACAAATGTGCCAGCGGTTCTCTGCGCCAATCACGGCCCTTTTGCTTGGGGAGAAAATCCAGCTCAGGCAGTCTGCCATGCCGCAGTGTTGGAGGCGGTGGCCCAAATGGCGCTCTTGACTCGTTTGCTGGATCGGGATGTTCAGCCTGCACCTCAGCGGCTTCAGGACAAACACTACCTTCGTAAGCACGGCCCTGACGCATACTATGGGCAGCAGGAGATTTGAATAGGCCCTGTTGACTTTGCCTATTGTGGGACAAAAGGCCAAAGCATGTGTTTACGGCAATTATAATATTGCTTAAAGATGCACGGCCTGCATGATCATACATTTCTTCGTATAGTTGCTTGCTGTCAGGGTGCTCGTTCAATAGTTGCCAATTTGGGATCTTCTGATTATTTTTCTGTTGTTTCTTATGAACGGCTTCTTGGATGGCGAAACAAAAGCCTGTACCATTTTTGGTACAGGCTTTTGTTTAATTCTGTTGAAAGTAAGTGTCCAGAAAAGTGTCCACCGTGGCCCAGTACAGACCTGGGTCTGTGCCCACAGAGGTGGCGTGGTCCGCACTGGGTACCCACAGGAAGCTCTTGGGACAAGCGGCGGCCTGATAGAGCTTGTTCATCATGTTGGCGGGTACAAAGTTATCCTGGGCACCGTGGATGAATAAGGTGGGGGTCTTGGACCGGGTCACTGCCTCCACCGGGGCGGCATGGCGCAAATCGTACCCGCCCCGGCGCAAAGTGGTGCGCCGAAGGACGCTGAATGCGACATGGGAGGGAAGGGGCGGAATCTGGATGCCGTTTTCCCTCCGCTCCGCCATCAGGTGGCGCATTTCCGCTTCAATAGAGGCATAGGCGCAGTCAGAGACGGCGGCTTTCACATTTTTGGGCAGTGCGCCGCCGGTGGCCATCAGCACGGTGGCTCCGCCCATGGACACGCCATGGAGCAGAATCTCCGCCTCCGGGTCCCGGCGGACTACCCAGGAAATCCAGCCCACCAGGTCTAGTCGTTCGTTGAAGCCCCAGCCCACGCAGTTGCCCTCGCTGTTGCCGTAGCCCCGCTGGTCAGGGAGCAGCACGTTCCACCCTGCTTCATGGTAGTGCTTGCCGTATACGCCCATGGAGATGTGGCTGTCGCTGAAACCGTGGACGCAAATCACCCAGCGGTGGGTTTCCTCCTTAGCGGGGACCACTGCGGCCCACAGCCGCAGGCCATCCACCGACTGGATGACCACGGACTGGAAGCCGTCCGCCGCCTTGGCCCACTTGCGGCCCTCCTGCTGGAGCAGGGGATTGGTGGCGTCCTTGGCCGGGTCCCGCGGGACGGGGACCATGATATGATTATAGAGCAGATTTCCCATGGCGGCCAGCCCGCCAGCGGCGCCCACGCCGGCTGCCAGGCCCAGCAGCCCCAGCTTGGTGTGTTTTTTCATAGCCATACCTCCAGCCCAAATGCTTTTTTTTCAATATACCCCGGGCGGCCGGGCAAGTCAACCCCAAGGATGTGAAACCTTTGTAAACAATGCCGGCCAGAGGTTGGCCGTGCAACTTTTTTCCCTGCGATTCGGGGAGAAAAGGTCCGTTTTTTGTGCTGAAATGGAGAATTCCGAAGAGAAAAACGGAGAAAAGACATTGACTTTTTTCCAAGAGGCTGGTAATGTATGGACTGTAAAATAGAACATACGTTCGAATATCGAGGTGCAATTATCTTAAATGGCAGAATCAGCCGCGCTTCCGGCAGGGCACCAAGGGCCGCCGTCGCAAGCATTGTCAGAGGAGAAAACGGCAAAAAGCCGCCCAAAGGTGCCGCCAAACAGGAACCCTGCGCGGCGGATTCGGTTTGGGAGAAGGGGTGGCAGAATAAAATTGCGCCAACGCATAAAACATCGGAGCAAGCGATAGAACGCTTACTCCGATGTGGAAGGGACGGATAAAGCCGATATTTCGTAATGGAGAAACGTGCCGCCCACAGGGCGGTCCGCCAACTGCGAGCCTAGCGCAGCGAGTTGCGGTTGGAAAGGGGGAGCAAGGAAGTACGCGAATGACATCTTTTTTGCCTCAGGCATAAAAAGACGTCGGAGCAAAGCGAACTTTGCTCCGACGTGGTGGAGGAGGATGGATTCGAACCATCGAAGGCATAGCCAGCAGATTTACAGTCTGTCCCCTTTGGCCACTTGGGTACTCCTCCCTATAAAATGGAACGAAAAAGTGGAGCTGGTGGACGGATTCGAACCCCCGACCTGCTGATTACAAATCAGCTGCTCTACCAGCTGAGCTACACCAGCATAACAGCGCCACCCCATGACAGCGAAGATTATAATAGCAGAAAGGCGCGGATTTGTCAACACTTTTGTTTCAGAAGTTTGAAAAAATCGAAAAGGAGCGAGAAGAACGAGCATTGGACACATTGGAGATGAAACGAGAGAGGAACGCTTTGACGTTGGATTGCGGTGCGCCCTGTGCGGCGGCGGCATTGCGGGAGGCGACTACTATTACCGTCTGGAAGGCCGGGTGGTATGTGAGGCGTGCCTGGAGCGGTTCGCCCGGCGGCACTTTTCCGGAGAGCGTCGCCGGGCGGGACGAAAGGGGGCGGAGAGCTGTGACGCTGTATGACCTTAGTCTGGAATATGACAGCGCTGCTCAAGCCCTCCGGGAACGCATTTGCCGGCTGGAGGAGGAGCAGAACAGAGAGAAGGACGGGGAGCGCCGCCTGCTTCTGGCCCACCGGCTGCGGCTGCTGCGGTCTATGTGGCGAGACACCCGAGAAGTAGCTCGCCATTTGGAGCACTATTATGAGAAAGGAGTGTCAAGAAATGAAAAATATCTCATACGATAACGCATCCAACTTTGCGGATTTGGCCGTATATACCCGGTTCATGGCGGAGGACAACTCCGCCCAGATCAGCCGCCTGAAGCGCAACCTGTCCCGGGCGCTGCGTCAGGACATCACCGAGCGCCAGCGGCAGTACATGGCCCTGTACTACGGACAGAGCATGAGCATGGAGGCCATTGCAAAACAGTTGGGAGTGAACAAGTCCACGGTTTCCCGGACCCTGAAGCGGGGCAGGCAGCGCCTGTACCGTTGCCTGCGCTATGGAGCGGCCGCCCTTTTGGAGGAAGCGGACAGCCTGTAATGGAAAAGCAAACCTGGTGCCAAGATGTTGAAAAGCGTCGCCTTTTATGTTATCCTAGAGAAAACATAGAAGGAAGGAGGCTTTGCCATGGAACTGGGCCTGGACCTGAAACAGACACAAACCCTGTCGCCTCAGATGATGCAGGCTATGGAGATTTTGCAGATGGGATCCCAGGAGCTGCTGGAATATATCCAAGAGGCGGTCCAGGAGAACCCGGTGCTGGAGACGGAGGATGCCCGCCAGCCCCAGGAGAGTCCGGAGGATGCCCTGCTGCGGCGGAAGCTGGAATGGCTGGCCTCCACCGACGTACAGAACCGCTGGTATCACCAGGAGGATGCCCAGGACCTGAGCGACCTGGCTATGGGGGCCTCCGGGGCTGACCCGGGAGAGGAGAGCCTATATTACTACCTGCGCTCCCAGGTCCGATTTGAGGAGCTCAGCGAACCCATGGCCCGGGCGGTGGAGTGTGTGCTGGAAAGCCTCAACAGCAGCGGCTGGCTGGATGAGCCGGATGCCGACCTAGCCGCTCACGCCGGGGTGGATGGGGACACCGTGGCCCGGGCGGTGGAGGTGGTACAGGGGCTGGAGCCAGCGGGGGTGGCGGCCAGGACCTTGTCCGAATGCCTCACTTTGCAGCTGGAGCGCCGGGGAGAACGGGGTCTGCCCCTGACCATCGCAAAAAGCTATCTGGAGGCCATGAGTCGGGACCGCTACAATCTGATTGCCCGGGAGACCGGGGCCAGCCGGGAGGAAATCCAAGATGCCTGCAAGGTGATCCGGGCGTTGAATCCAAGGCCGGGGGCGGGCTTCGCCCCCCGAGAGGCTTTGGGCTACATCACTCCGGACCTGGTGGTGGTCAGCTTTGAGGACCACTTTGAGATCCTGGCCAACGACTACTTTTTCCCCACCCTGAAGGTCAGCTCCTATTACCACCAGCTCATGCGCTCCACCGACGAGGCTCAGGTGCGGGATTATCTTACGGGAAAGCTGCGCCAGGCCCGGTGGGTAGTACGTAGCGTGGAGCAGCGCAGGAGCACCCTGCTGTCCTGCGCCAACTGCATTGTGGACCGCCAAGAGGCTTTTTTTCGCCACGGGCCAGGGCACCTTCGGCCCATGACTCTGGCTGACGTGGCGGCAGTCCTGGACGTGCATGAGTCCACCGTCAGCCGGGCGGTAAAGGACAAGTACCTTCAGTGTGCCCATGGGGTGTTCCCCCTGGGGTACTTCTTTACCCGGGCGCTCCCCTCCGGGGGGAGTGAGGGCGTATCCACAGAACGGGCCAAGGCCCAGCTCAAAGCCATTTTGGAGGGGGAGGATCGGAAAAAACCCCTGTCTGACCAGAAGCTGTGTGAGCTGTTGAAGGGCCGGGGGGTGAATATCTCCCGACGGACAGTGGCCAAATACCGGGATGAGCTGGGATTTCCCTCTGCTGTGGGGCGAAAAGAATTTTAGACTCTTCTTCCGTGTGAACGCCATAGGGCCGCTATAGGCCCCAGATGAAAGAAAGATAGGACGAGATACCTATGCATTATCAAGGCATTTTCTTCGATTTTGACTATACATTAGGGGACTCTACCATTCCCATTCTGCGGGGATATCAGGAGGGATTCCGGGCCCTGGGCTGGGATGCGCCTACGCTGGAGCAGGTGCGTCCCACCATTGGCATGACACTGATGGAGGGCTATCGGCAGCTCACCGGAGACCAGGACTCGGGGCGGGCCGATGAATTTTACCACCAGTTCCAACTGTCCGTAGGGGAACTGGCCGGACCGGAGGGCCGCCGGGTGATGGTGGAGGAGAGCTGCCTGCTGCCCGGCGCGGTGGAGACCCTCACCGCCCTCAAGCTCCGGGGAGTAAATGTGGCCATTGTCAGCACCAAGCTGGCGGTCACCATCCGGGAGATCTTCCAGTACAACCACGCCGACGACCTGCTGGACCTTATCGTGGGGGGCAGGGACGTGAAGCGCAACAAGCCCGACCCGGAGGGCCTCCACCTAGCCATGACCAAGCTGGGGCTGAAGCCGGAGCAGGTGTTGTTCTGCGGGGACACGGTGATCGACGCCCAGGCGGCGAAGAGTGCCGGGGTGGACTTTTGCGCCGTCCTCAACGGCACCACGCCGGGGGAGGCCTTTGACGGCTATCCCCATGTCCATATTGCCCAGGATCTGTGGGACGTGAAGAAATGGCTGGGGGTTTGAGCCTGTCCAATCTTTTTTCAACAGGTTCTGGCAGGAGACAAAGCCACATCCCCGACGAATAGCGGCCTGCGCCAGCGCACTCGATGTCCGCTGAAAGTGAGCGCCTCCCACGGTTGAAGGCCGAGATGGGTTTTCGCTCCCATACACGCCGCGGTCGAAAACGGCTCACAAGCCGTTCGCGTTTGTAAGCGCGAACGCAGAGGGGCTTTTCCGACCGATAAAACCCCCGGGTCGCAGCGCGGCCCGGGCTTGTTTTACTTTGATTTAGTTATTGTAGAAACTACTGATTTTGACGTGACCTGTCAATTCTCTGGTGCCTGTATCGACAATATAGACGTTGAAGGCATTGGTGATGGTAACAGAACTGCCAACGGTGTATTCTGGAGATTCGTAGCTTCAGCCATGGTCGTTTACAATCACATACTTATACTTGGCACCATTGGTATTACTTACGATGATCTTGAAGGCATTGTGGTCTTCCGCGAACAAGTTTCCGGTGTGGAAAGTACGAATGAAGCTGGCCCCTACCTTGACGGTGAAGCGGGTGGAGATGCTGACTGAACGAGACAGATCAAGCCCGCTTTCCTCCAGTACGATAGGCTTAAGATGGGCGGTTTTGGGATCAGCCTTTCCGTGGCTAGTGACAAAGGCTGCGGTCATAGGGACGGCGGGTCCCTCCGGCGCAAGGGCGTAGAGGGACAAGGGAGAACCCAGGGACATTGAGGAGAACAGCCCGGCCAGGCATACCGCCCACAGGAACAGCCCTTCAAAAGCCGCCGAAGAGCAGCCACGGCCAGGATGAGCACGGTTCCTATGAGGGTGTTTTCCGGCCATAGCTGACCGCCAGCCGCCTGGCCAGCGCCCCGGCGGGCTGGGACCCGTCGTTCCAAAGCGGCTCCATCACCTTGAACTTGGAATCAAACAGCTTACCCATGGAAAGCGACCTCCTTATGTGTCCGTAGGGCGGGCACAAATGACTATTGCAATAGTAACCCTGGGGATAGACTGTCATAATAGTCATTTCTTGTCAAGGCATATCCAGAAAATGATTTTGCAACCTGGCGGGGAATATGGTATACTAAAATTAATAAGGGCGGAACGCCCCGGATGAAAAGGAGGGAGACGGCGGTGAAACGGATCGGGAAGAGTACGGCGGCCCTGGTCCTGTGCGTGGTGGCGCTGATTTCCGCCGTGTCTCCGGTTCAGGGGGCGTCAGTTTACTTCATGGCAGTGAACGATCAGCTGTTGGAGCTATCCGATGAGACTATGCCTGCCATGGTAGAAGGGGTACTGTATGTACCCTATACCTTGCTGTCTGCCAATGCCACCGGGGTAAATCTGGGGGTGTATGCCACCTATAGTGCGGCGGCAGGACGAGTGCTGGTCTTTTCCAGCCGCAAGCAGTTGGTTTTTGACCTGCAATCCAACATGACCTACGATATGAACGGTAATTTCTATTCCGAACGGGCCATTCTGCGCAATTCCACGGTATATCTGCCCATCGCCCGGGTGTGCGATGTGTTCCGGGGAGATATCTATTATACCGTCAGCCGGGTGGAGTACGGTTATCTCGTCCGAGTGCGTAACAGTGCCGCAGAGTTGGGGGATGAAGCTTTTATTGATGCGGCAGCCAATATGATGCGCAACTATCACGACCGCTACCAGAAGGAACAGCCCAGCGCCGACCCGGATCCCCAGGACAGCGGCGTGGTTCCCTCTTCTCCACCGCAAGTCAGCAGCAGCCGGGCGGGGATCTACTTGGCCTTTACTCTGACGGAAGAAGAGGACAATGTGGTGGAGCAGGTCTTGTCTGCCCTGTCAGTACGGGGATGCCGGGCGGTATTTTTTCTCACGCCGGAGCAAATCATCCAGAAGGACGACTTCGTGCGCCAACTGTTGGGTTCAGGACATCTGGTGGGAGCGAGGCTCACCTCTGGCAACGTCTCCGGAGCCTTAGAAGAGCTGGAGCGGGCGGGGGAGGCTCTGGCCGACGTAGCCTACTGCCATTTGAACCTGGCACTGGCGGAGGAGCTGGATGGAGACGCGACAGAGGCGCTGGAGCAGGCGGGCTATGTCTGCTGGCAGACGACCGCTGACGGGCGGGAACTGACCGGATCCGGCGCCAGCCGGGCGTCCGCTCTGGCCCGTCAGATGGACCGGAGTGAGGGGGCGCGCAACTGCCTGCTCCTGGACGACGGGGCGGGGGAGACGCTAGCCGCCATGCTGTCCGCTCTGGAACGGGCGGATTTCCAAGTTTGGACGCCTGTGGCGTCCGCGCTGTGAGGTGATCGGGATGCGCCAGGTGGTTTTGAATGGGACCACAGCCCCCCTGGAGGATGCCGCCCTGCGGGAGCAGATGACAAGGCATCTTCTGGCCCGGCTAAACGAGTATGAGCCGGAGGGGATGACGGCCCGGCCTGACGGCCCGGGGACTGTACTGGCCCAGATTGGACAAATGTCCGGGGAACAGGCTGTGCGGGCCTTGGCGGACCAGGGAGTGCAGGCATTGGCGGCGGGGGAGAGGGTACGGTTTCTCATCGGGTCAGAGGTATGCTTTGAGGATCTGGACTATGTGCAGGCCGCAGCCGCAGCCTTGCTGGAATAAAAAGAGAGCCAAAGGGGAGTGACCTTTGGCTCTTTTTTTGAAACATTATGTGCTTAGGGGGCCGGATGCGGACAGAGTGCCAGCTTTCTGCAGGTGAGCTGAATCTTGCTGGGCATGGAACGGATGTTTGACATCGGCTCTGGCCTGTGCTATGCTTGACAGGGAAATACGTGAGCGTCTGGGGCGCCGGAAAGGAGTCTTTGAGGTGGACCGTGTGATCTTTCACTGTGATTGTAACGGCTTTTACGCTTCGGTGGAATTGCTCGAACACCCAGAACTCCAGGATAAGCCGGTGGCGGTGTGCGGGGATCCTAAGAGTCGCCACGGCATTATCCTGGCAAAAAACGAGCGGGCCAAGGGATTTGGGATCAAGACGGCGGAAACCATCTGGCAGGCCCGGAAGAAATGCCCGGACCTGGTGCTGCTGCCCGCCCACCATGACAAATATCGGGCTATGTCCAAGCGAGTCAACACCCTGTATGAACGGTTTACTGATCTGGTGGAGCCCTTTGGCATTGATGAGAGCTGGCTGGACGTGACAGGCACTCTCCATCTGTTCGGCGGGGACAGTGTAGCCCTGGCCGACCGCATCCGGGGCGAGGTGCGCAGAGAGCTGGGCCTGACCATCTCCGTGGGCGTGTCCTTCAATAAGATTTTCGCCAAGCTGGGCAGCGACTATAAGAAGCCCGACGCCACCACCCTGATTACCCCGGAGAATTTTCAGGACATCGTCTGGCCACTGCCTGTCACCGACCTGCTGTATGTGGGGCGGGCGGCGGCCAGGACGCTGGAGCGGTATGGGGTGCATACGATTGGCCAGTTGGCTGCCTTTGACCGCCAGGCCCTGACCACCCTCTTGGGCAAGCAAGGGGGGCAGCTGTGGAATTATGCCAACGGACTGGAGAACAGCCCGGTGTCTCCGGCTGGGCAGTATACGCCCCCCAAGTCGGTGGGCAACGGGGAGACCTTTCCCCGCAACCTTATCACTCAGGAGGAGGTGCGCCGGGGAGTGGCCCTGCTGGCGGATCAGGTGGCTGTTCGGCTGCGGCGGCACCGGATGAAGGCCACAACCCTGCAGGTGACCATTCGGGACCCCAATTTCAAGGATATCTGCCGCCAGAGACCCCTGCCCGCCCCCACCTGCACAGCTCGGGAGCTGATGCGGGCGGCACTGGAGATCATAGGATGCGGTGGAGAGGCAGATGCACCCATCCGGGCTATCACCCTCACCGCACAGAACCTCATCCCCGAGGATGAGGCCACGGAGCAGCTGGGGCTCTTTGCCCCGGAGGAGCCACACCGCCGGGATAAAGCAGAAAAGCTGGAGCGGGTGGTGGACCGCCTGCGGGAGAGATATGGCCATGATGCGGTGACCCCAGCGGTACTGGTTCCAGCGCCAGGGACGGAAGAGAACGATGTGCCCTTTTGAGAAAAAGAAGACGCCCACCCCTCGGGGTGGGCGTCTGAAAACTTCAGGAGATATTTGCTTATTCCTCCGCCATGGCCTTGGCCGCGGCGATGGCTTTCTCTTGAGCGGCAGGAGGGCAGTCCTCGTAGCGGACAAAGTGGAAGGTAAAGGAACCACGGGACTGGGTCATGGCCCGCAGGTCGATGGAATAAGAGGTCATCTCGGCCATAGGCACCTCGGCAGTGATGACCTGGGTGCCGTCGCTCTGAGGGTCCATCCCCATGACACGGCCCCGGCGCTTATTGAGGTCGCCAATGACGTCGCCCATGTAGTTGTCGGGCACAGTGACCTTCAGCTCACCCACCGGCTCCAGCAGGACAGGATTGGCCTCAGGCAAGGCGGCCTTGTAGGCCAGCTGGGCGGCGGTCTTGAAGGCGATTTCCGAGGAGTCTACCGGGTGGTAGCTTCCATCGTACAGCACGGCCTTCAGGTTGACCACTGGGTAGCCGGCCAGCACGCCGTGGACGCAGGCCTCCTTGATGCCCTTTTCTACCGCGGGGAAGAAATTCTTGGGCACGGAGCCGCCGAACACTTCTTCCGCGAATACGGGCTCTTCGCTTTCAGGGTTGGGCTCGAATCGGATCCACACATCGCCGAACTGGCCGGAGCCGCCGGTCTGTTTCTTGTGGCGGCCCTGTTTGGAGACCACCTTACGGATCTTCTCCCGGTAGGCCACCCGGGGTTCCTTCAGCTCAGCCTCCACGCCGAAGCGGTTTTTAAGCTTGGACACCAGCACATCAGTCTGGATATCGCCGGCAGTGGTGAGCACCATCTGGTGAGTCTCACCGTTGTTGACCACGGTGAAGGTGGGATCCTCCTCGTTAAGACGGGATAGGCCGGCGGCGATCTTGTCGTCCTGGCCCCGGGTCTTGGGGCTGATGGCCTTGGAGTAGTTTGGCTCCGCGAAGGGGATAGGAGGTAGCTTGACATACTTGCGGGCATCGTACAAGGTGTCCCCAGTTTTGAGCTTTTCCATCTTGCCGATGGCGCCGATGTCGCCGCAGGTCAGCTCCTTGACCTCTTCGGTCTTTTTTCCCTTCATAAAGTACAGACGGCCCAGCTTCTCATTCTGCCCGGTGGTGGCGTTGATCAGAGTCATATCAGAGGTGAGAGAACCGGAGATGACCTTCACCAGAGAGTATTTGCCGTACTGGTCGGCTACGGTTTTGAACACAAAGGCGGCGGGGACGGCGCCAGCGGAGACGATGAACTCCATGGGCTGGCCATTTTCGTCCAGAGCCTCGAGAGGGGCAGCCTCGGTGGGGGCGGGCAGCAGGTCTACGATGGCGTTGAGCAGGGCGATGGTGCCCAGGCCGGTATAGGCCGACCCGCAGATGACGGGGACCAGGGACCCGTCCTTGACGCCGGCCTTCAGGCCCTGGGTGATCTCGGCGTAGGTGAAGTCCTCGCCGGAGAAGAACTTGTCCATGAACTCCTCGCTGGTCTCAGCCACGGACTCCATAAGCTGGCCGTAGATCTCGTCCACCACGGACGCCTTGTCCTCGGGAACGGGAATCTCCGTGCGCTTGCCGTCCCGGATCTCATAGGCCCGCTTGTGAAGCACGTCCACGATTCCGGTGACCTGCTTGTTTTCGTCCCAGATAGGTACCACCAGGGGGGCGATGTTCTTGCCGAAATACTCCCGCAGGGTGTTGAAGGCGGAGTTATAATCCACATTGTCCTCGTCCATTTTGGAGATGTAGACGATGCGGGGCATTTTTCGCTGGGACAGATATTTCCAGGCCCGCTCCGTGCCGACGGACAGGCCGCCCTTGGCTGCGCACACCAGAATACCCGCGTCCGCTACGGACAGGCACTCGGCCACCTCGCCGGCGAAGTCGAAATTGCCCGGCGTATCCAGCACGTTGATCTTGCAGCCGTTATATTCTACGGGGGCGACAGCGGCGGAAATAGAGATCTGCCGCTTGATCTCCTCCGGATCATAGTCACAGACGGTGTTTCCCTCAGAGGTCCTGCCCATGCGGTCGCTGCCGCCGGTCAGGGAGAGAAAGCTCTCGACGAGGGTGGTCTTTCCGTTACCACCATGGCCCAACAGGCAGATATTTCGGATGTTTTGCGGAGAATAACTCATAACTTGTTCCACTCCTTACGATTTGAGGGTAGGCTTGCGGGGCAGGTCACCCGTCAGCCGCTATTGACAATTATATAATAAATATCGGCGCTTGGCAACCCGAATTTGAGAAAAATGACGAAATCTTTTTACGGGAAGGAAAGGACGCAAAGAAACAGCCGGAGACCTGTTTTCAGATCCCCGGCTGTCCGGTCACTTCTTCCGTTTTTTCTTTTCAAAGAAATCCTTTACCGGAGTGCTATGGACGATTGGGCCTTCTCCCATGGCCTCAGCGAAGCGGCTCAAGGCGTCCCGCTGTTCGCTGGTGAGGCTGGTGGGCACCATGATCCGCACCGTAACGTACTGGTCGCCCCGGCCTCGTCCATTGACTGTGGGCACGCCCTTGCCCCGCAGGCGGAAGGTGGTGCCGGTCTGGGTGCCGGCGGGAAGATTGTACTTCACTTTGCCGTCGATGGTGTCGATCTGCAACTCCGCGCCCAGGGCGGCCTGGGTGAAGGACACCGGCTGCTCCAGATACAGGTCGTACCCGTCCCGTTCAAACCGGGGATCCGGGGTGACGGAGACGGTGATGAGCAGGTCGCCGGCGGGGCCGCCGTTCTGGCCGCTGTTGCCCTGACCCCGCATGGAGATGGTCTGACCATCATCGATGCCAGCAGGGATACGCACCTTGATCTTCTTCTGCTTGCGCACCTGGCCCTCTCCGCGGCAATCGGGGCAGGGCTGGTGGATGATCTTGCCGGTGCCGTTGCAGTTGGAGCAGGGAGAGGTGGTGGTAAAAGCGAAGCCGCCGCCCCCCCGCTGGATCCGGACCTGTCCGGTGCCATGGCAGGTGGGGCACACCTCCGCTGTAGTACCGGCGGCGCAGCCGGTGCCGTGGCAGGTATTGCAACTCTCCGTCCGGGTGAGGTTAATCTCCTTTTCCACGCCGGTCATGGCCTCTTGGAAGGAGATGGTCATATTGGCCCGGAGAGAGGCACCTCGCTTGGGGGCGTTGGGATTAGCCTGGCGCTGGCTGCCGCCGAAGCCGCCGAAACCCCCGCCGAAGAAGGAACCGAAGATGTCTCCCAGGTCGATGTCCCCCATGTCGAAGCCGCCGAAGCCGCCCCCGCCGGCGCCGAAGTTGGGGTCTACCCCCGCATGGCCGAATTGGTCATACTTGGCCCGTTTCTCCTTGTCGGACAGCACCTCATAGGCCTCGTTGATCTCTTTGAACTTAGCCTCGGCTTCTTTGTTGCCCGGATTCATGTCCGGGTGGTACTGCTTGGCCAGCTTCCGGTAGGCTTTCTTCAGTTCATCGTCCGTGGCGGTGCGGGACACCCCCAGGACTTCATAATAGTCTCGTTTTTGTTCAGGCATACACGGTTTCACCTCTCAATCGAGGAATGGTCGATACCCACAGCAAGCGGGGTGGAACCCACCCCGCTTGCCGCGGCACTGTCAAGCTTCTCACTTGTTGTTGTCGTCATCTACGACTTCATAGTCGGCGTCCACCACGTTGTCGTCGCCGCCGTTCCCGGTCGCGCCGGCACCGCCAGACGCGCCGCCCATGTCAGGGCCGGCCTGGCCGCCGTTCTGGCTGTAGAGCTTTTCACTGACAGCGTAGAAGGCCTTGGTCAGTTCCTCGGTGGCGTTCTTAATGGCGTTGGTGTCCGTGCCCTTGAGGGCGTCCTTCAGGGCGTTGAGCTTGCTCTCAATGTCGCCCTTGTCCCCTGCGGGGATTTTGTCACCCATCTCCTCCAGGGTTTTCTCGGTCTGATAGACCATCTGGTCGGCCTGGTTGCGGGTGTCCACTTCCTCTTTCCTCTTGGCGTCCTCGGCGGCGAACTGCTCCGCCTCCCGGACGGCCTTCTCCACGTCCTCCTTGGACATGTTGGTGGAGGAGGTGATGGTGATGTGCTGCTCTTTGCCGGTACCCAGGTCCTTTGCGGACACGTTCACGATGCCGTTGGCGTCGATGTCAAAGGTGACCTCGATCTGGGGCACACCGCGGCGGGCGGGGGCGATGCCGTCCAGGTGGAAGCGGCCCAGGGTCTTGTTGTACTGGGCCATCTCACGCTCGCCCTGGAGCACGTGGACCTCCACGGAGGTCTGGTTGTCGGCGGCGGTGGTGAAGATCTGGCTCTTCTTCACGGGGATGGTGGTGTTGCGCTCGATGAGCTTGGTCATCACGCCGCCCATGGTCTCAATGCCCAGGGACAGGGGGGTGACGTCCAGCAGCAGCAGGCCCTTCACGTCGCCGGTGAACACGCCGCCCTGGAGCGCCGCGCCCATGGCCACGCACTCGTCGGGATTGATGCCCTTGAAGCCCTCCTTGCCGGTGAGCTTCTTCACCATCTCCTGCACGGCGGGGATCCGGCTGGAGCCGCCCACCATCAGAACCTTCTGGATATCATTGCCGGACAAGCCCGCGTCGCTCATGGCCTGGCGCACAGGGCCGGCAGTAGCCTCTACCAGATGGGCGGTGAGCTGGTCGAACTTGGCCCGGGTGAGGGTCAGCTCCAGATGCTTGGGCCCGGTGGCGTCGGCGGTGATATAGGGCAGGTTGATGGAGGTGGAGGTGACGCCGGACAGCTCAATCTTGGCCTTCTCGGCGGCCTCCTTCAGCCGCTGCATAGCCACCTTGTCGCCGGTCAGGTCGATGCCCTCGGCTTTCTTGAACTCGGCAGCCATCCAGTCCATGACGCATTTGTCAAAGTCATCACCGCCCAGGCGGTTGTTGCCGGCGGTGGCCAGCACTTCAATAACGCCGTCGCCAACTTCCAGCACGGACACGTCGAAAGTGCCGCCGCCCAGGTCATACACCATGATCTTCTGGTCAGATTCCTTGTCCACGCCGTAGGCTAGGGCAGCGGCGGTGGGCTCGTTGATGATCCGCTTGACCTCCAGGCCGGCGATCTTGCCCGCGTCCTTGGTGGCCTGGCGCTGGGCGTCAGTGAAGTAGGCGGGGACGGTGATGACCGCCTCAGTGACAGTTTGGCCGAGATAGGCCTCAGCATCCGCCTTCAGCTTTTGAAGGATCATGGCGCTGATCTCCTGAGGGGTGTACTTTTTGCCGTCAATATTCACCTTATAGTCGGACCCCATCTCCCGCTTGATGGAGATGACGGTCCGGTCGGGGTTGGTGATGGCCTGGCGCTTGGCCA
>ERZ1106929.346-NODE-346-length-54640-cov-56.444316_pt1 | contig 54640 bp, 49 predicted proteins | sample MGYA00403662_ERZ1106929 | MGnify/ENA primary metagenome ERZ1106929 (study PRJEB35170, sample SAMEA104062442) | human gut metagenome | biome: human gut; feature: human-associated habitat; material: faeces | place: Denmark | collected 2013-02-20 ... | reverse complement strand
TGACAGGCAGTTGCCGTGTCATTTTTCGAAAACTGTTTTACGGATACCCAGCAGTCGGGAACGCTCTGTTTTTCTTTACAGGTGGCGTGATGAGCCTGCTCTGCCTGCCATGCAGCAAATTCTCTTTGCCCTTCCTCGCTGTTCCAGCAGACAAGGATGGCTGGGTAGAATGCCCGTGCCAGACGGTCGATGACTTCATCAGGATAAGGGGAAGTGTTTGTGGACTTTTTCTTTTTGTTCAGACGCACGCTCCTTTGGACATCGGTAAACAGCATACCATGTGCCTGTTGTTATGCTGTCTAGTCTTTAACATCTGCGAGTGCGGCTTCCAGAGAAGTGAGATAGTCCTTATGCTTGTGAATGATCCTGATGCTTCCATTTTACACCTCTCCGGAGGTTTACACAATTATCGGGATGGTCTCGACTGTGCCGGAATTCACAGCTTACGCAAGACTTTCAATGATCTCTGCGCTTTTTTCAATGCCGATGACCCCGCTGTCCAGCGCAATATGATAGTTGGCGGCATCGCCCCACTTCATATCGGTATAGAAGCGGTAGTAGGCGGCGCGGCGCTTGTCCTTCTCCTTCAGCCGGGCTTCGGGTGATTTCTCCCGCTCCCCATAGACCCGCACGATGCGGTCTGCCCGGAACTTCAGGTCGGCGTGGACAAAGACCTTCAGGCAGTCGGTGCGGTCCTGTAAGATGAAGTCGGCGCAGCGTCCTACGATGACGCAAGGCTCTTTTTCCGCCAGCTCCCGGATGATCCGGTATTGCAGCTTCCAGAGCAGATCCTCGTTGGTGGGACCGAAGCTGCGGTCGGTGAAAGCAGAGGCAAGGAAGCCGCCGGGGGTATACTCTCCGGCCTCCTTGATGTATTTTTCGTCAAAGCCGCTTTCGGCAGCCAGTTTCTGGATCAATTCAGCGTCGTAGCACCGGATGCCCAGATGCTCTGCCACCAGTTTGCCGATGGTTCTGCCGCCGCTGCCAAACTCGCGGCTGATGGTGATGATGCGTTTTTCCATTAGACTTCTCCTTTCGTGCTCAGTTCATGGTAGGTTTTGCAGATCAGATAGCCTGCAATCAGGAAGGTGAGGATATCCGACATGGGCATGGAGTACAGCACGCCATCCAGCCCGAAGAACTGGGGCAGCAGCAGGGCAAAGCCCACGCCGAACACCACCTCACGCACCATGGACAGGGCGGTGGATTCCGCTGCCTTGCCCATGGCCTGCAAAAAGATGAAGCACGCCTTGTTGACACAGGCCAGAATGATCATGCACAGGTAGATGCGGAAGGACTTCACGGCAAAATCGGTGTAGTAAACGCTCTCGTTGGCGGCACCGAACAGGGCAATAAGCTGCCGGGGAAGCAGCTCCACCAGCACCAGCGCAACGGCACCCACGGTGGCTTCTGCCAGCAGCAGTTTCGTGAACAGCTCCTTCACACGGGTGGGCTTTTTGGCGCCCATGTTGAAGCCCACCACGGGGATGCAGCCAGCCGCCATGCCCACCACGATGGAAATGACAATCTGGAAGAACTTCATCACGATGCCCACCACCGCCATGGGGATCTGGGCGTACTGCTCCTGCCCGAACACGGCATCCAGTGCGCCGTATTTGCGGATCATGTTGTTGATGGCTGCCATTGCCGCCACAAGGCTGATCTGGGACAGAAAGCTGGTCATGCCAAGGGTCAGGGTACGGCTGCAGATGGAGCCTTTCAGCCGGTAGTCACCCTTTTCAGGGCGAATGATCTTCATGTGCAGCAGATACCACACTGCCAGCGCTGCCGTGACCAGCTGACCGATGACGGTAGCCACCGCTGCGCCCATCATGCCCCAGCGGAAGCCGAAAATGAAGATAGGGTCCAGAATGATGTTCAGCGCCGCACCCGCAAGGGTGGAGATCATGGCAAAACGGGGGGTTGCCATCCGCGCGGATGATGGGGTTCATGGCCTGCCCGAACATATAAAAGGGCACGCCCAGCGTGATATAGAAGAAATATTCCTGGGAGTGGTGATAGGTCTCAGCGTTCACCGTTCCACCGAACATGGCGAGAATGTTGTTCGCAAAAACCAGATAGAGCGCGGCCAGCAGGATGCTGCTGACCAGACACATCACCACCGCATTGCCGACGCTCCGCTTTGCCTTGGGGACCTCGTTCTGCCCAAGGCTGATGCTGACGAAGGCGCAGCAGCCATCACCGATCATGACTGCGATTGCCAGCGCTACCACCGTCAGGGGGAAAACAACCGTATTGGCGGCGTTGCCGTAGGAGCCCAGATAGCTGGCGTTTGCAATAAAGATCTGGTCCACGATGTTGTATAGCGCACCCACCAGCAGCGAAATAATGCACGGGATCGCATACTTTTGCATCAGCTTGCCGATGCGTTCCGTGCCGAGAAATCGATTGGAACTTTCCATGGGATTCACCTTTACCTTTCCATTTTAAGGTGTATCTGAAAACAAAGAAAATGACGAATATTTCGCAAACACAAGCGGGATTTAAGGCAAATAGCCGCAGGAATCCTTTGTGGATTTCAAGGCTGTTTAACGCAAAATCCAGCTGTGTTTGTAGAAATAGGCTAAATTTTCGACTTTTCAGATACACCCTAGGGCAAAAAAACAACGGGCAGCCCTCATGCAACCGGTTTTACGCATGAGTGCTACTCGTTGTACGAAATCATTATAGCCTGCCTGTCTGGAATTTGCAAAGGCAGTTTTGCACAAGAATTGTACTGGGCATTCTGCGCAGATTGCACGAGGAAAACTTTGTGGAAGATGCCCTTTGAAGCCCGCCAACCTACCGTGGTACAATAAAGTAAAGAGTAAAATCACGCTGGAAAGTCTGTTTTTGCAGCCTTTCCATACAAGGGAAAGAGGCAATACCATGTCACGGTTTCAAGCGGGAGCGCTGGTGGTCTACGGAAATCTGGGAGTGCATGAGGTGGAAGGGGTCGGGCTGCGGCGATTTTGTGATGAGCCTGCCAGAGAGTACTACACCCTCCGGCCTTATTTTTCGGATTCCCACGACCGCAGCTATATTCCAACTGCAAAAGAAGGCGCCCTGCGCCCGGTGACCCCGCCACAGCAGGCAGCAGCCGACCTTGCACGCATCAAAGAGGAGAATCTGCCCATCCCGGCGGGGGTACAGACAGCGCTGGCAGAACATTATCAGGCGCTGCTCCACACCAATGATTTTTACCAGTACCTGACCCTGTTCAAGGAGCTGGGGCAAAAGCAGACCCAGCAGCAAAGCCGCGGCCGAAAGATCAACGCCATGGATGCGTACTTTTACCAGATGGTAGAGCGTGTCCTGCAGGAGGAGCTGGCGGTGACCTTCGGGGAATCGCATCAGAAGGCAGGCAGACGGCTTCTGGAGGTTTTGCACTAAAGCCACATGGTGATTTTTACCAACAAATGCAAAGGCTCTTTTTGTTCGGAGCAACTTTGTAGGAATCGACAAAGAAGGATGGTTTGCCATGTAAAACCTTCGTGAGAGTTTGCCACTTGAAACCCATCAATGCCCTATGATATAATCCCTCCAACAGAACGCGCTGTGTGTGAACACGTAAGACCAGTTTCTTCACACACAGGCGTTCTCTTTTTATTTTCGAAAAAGTTAGTTTGCGCTAATCTCGAGGAGGGCTTTTCATTCGTAATCATCGTTCCACTGTTTTTCTTGGCATTTTACTGCTGATCCTTTCGGTCGGCTCTCTGTTTGTCGGGGTGCTGGACATCCGGCCTTCTGACCTATTTACAGGCAGCGTGGAAACATGGGAGATTTTTCTGATTTCCCTTACAAAGCGTGAAATCCTGAGGGAAAGCTACCCCTCAACGATTTCACGCTTTTTTGTTTGCCTGAAAAAGGAGGACCTATGAACCCGAAAAACAAACTGGCGGAAATGCCCGTCCGCTCCCTGCTGTACACGATGGCAGTGCCGCTGATGCTGTCGCTGCTCATCCAATCGCTGTACAACATCGTGGATAGCATTTTTGTGGCACGGCTGTCGGAAACGGCCTTGACTGCCGCCTCTCTTGTATATGCCATCCAGTTTTTGATGATCGCCATCGGCGTGGGCACCGCCGTGGGTCTGAACGCCCTGCTCTCCCGCAAACTGGGGCATCTTTTTGCAGACCTACGGGCAGCGGCTCTTGCAGGCCGTGGGTGATACGGTGCTGTCTATGGTCTCCCTCATCATCGGCGCAGTGGTCAACATTATTCTCGACCCCATTATGATCTTCGGTCTGCTGGGCTGCCCGGCCATGGGCATCCGGGGCGCAGCCATTGCCACCGTCATCGGGCAGCTCATCGGCGCAGCGGCGGCGCTGTGGTTCAATCGTGTCAAAAACCCGGTCATCCATGTCCGGCTGAAGGGCTATCGCTTTTTGTGGCAGGATGTGACCGACATCTACCGGGTGGGGCTGCCTACCTTTCCAGCCGGGAGCTTGTCACCATCGTGGGCAACTTGGTGGAGAACGCCTTTGAAGCAGTCCGGGCCAAGCCGCTCAAACAGGTGGGGCTGTTCATCGGGGAAGACGCCCACGGTCTGACCATCACGGTGGACGATACCAGCCATGGCATGACAGAGCAGCAGATCGCCGCCGACACCAGCCTTTCCAAGGTGACGGTGCGGCGGTATCTGAACTATTTGATCGGCACGAATAAAGCCGAAAGTCAGGTGGATTATTCCACAGGCGGCAGACCGAGAGTGGAATATCGGTGCCGATGATCCTGCGCACGCACCGTTTCGTTGCATCGCTCTCTTCCTATGGCGACCCCGCTTTTTCTGATTTGAAACTCCTTCTTGCAATCTCTTTCCAATTATGGTATATACATCATACGAAAATCAGTCCATGAAAGAACGTGTCATCGTTCCATGATGTATAAAAGAAAGCCCCCGCCCGGAGAAAGGATATATCCCCATGCAGATCAACGACCGCTTCGGCGCAGCCGCCGCTTTTGAGACCGTATCCCTGCCGGACGGCACCGAAGCCGCCGTACCGACAGAACACGCAGCAGCCTTCTATGTCAATGAGCAGCCCGCGTTCCGGGTGGTGTGCACACCGGAGCTGCTGCCGCAGCTGGCGCTGGGGCGGCTGCTGACGGAGGGGTGGATCGCATCCGCCGGGGAAGTAGAGCAGATCGCCGTCTGTGCCGAGGGGCTGAAGATCAGCGTCCACCTCACCCACCCGCTGACGGCGCGGAGCGCAGCGGCGCAGGAGGTGTCCAGCTGCTGCACCGACAACATCACGCTGGGCAGCCCCGTGGAGCTGCAGCCCCTGCGCGGCGCGCCCCAGCTGGACCTGCCGCCGGAATGGGTGGACGCCCTCGCCGCCGCCATGAGCGCGGGCCTGCCCCTCTATCAGGCCACCCACGCAGTCCACAGCTGCTTCGTGCTGCACCGGGGCCGCATCCTCTGCGCCTGCGAGGACATCGGGCGGCACAATGCGCTGGACAAGGCCGTGGGCAGCGTGATGCTGGCCGGCGTCCCGCTGCACGAATGCGTCCTCTACACCAGCGGCCGCGTGCCGGTGGACATGGTACGCAAGGCCATCCGGGCAGGCGTCCCGGCACTGGTGAGCAAGACCATGCCCACCGTGCAGTCGCTGGAGCTGGCGCAGGAATATGGCTTACAGCTGCTCTGCGGCCGGAAACATCCGCTAACATCGTCAAAAAGTGTGGGGTGACATCGGTTCGCGTTGACTTACTTCTCGTCCATGTGATAATATATTAACGAAGAGACCGCTCCGCTTGTTGCAGCAGGCTGAGCGGTCATTTTCGTGTCTGGGAAACTTTTCCCACACAACCAAAAAACAGGCAGGTGATAACATGAAGCAGGCAACCAACCCGTTTGCGCCCGTCCCGCTGTGGCGCAGACGGCTGCCGGGCTACGCGGCCATGGGCGCTGCGACGATTGCCATGGCGGTCGGCCTCATCGCAATGCAGAACGCACGCACCACGGTCGCAGGCACCCTGCTGCCGGTGTCGGAGGCGGATGCAGCCACCTACGGCATCAGCGCAGTGTACCAGCTCGACGACGGCAGCTATCGCGTGGAGGGCGTGCAGAAGGGCTTCCAGAGCGATGTGCAGGCTGCCGTGACCATCGACGCCGAGGGCAATGTCTCCGCTGTGGAGATCCTCTCGCAGGCGGAGACGGACAGCCTCGGCGGCCAGTGTGTCGCTCCGGAGTTCACGTCCCAGTACCAGGGCGCGGCTCCCTTTACGCTGGCAGGCAAGAGCTACACCGTGACCGACCCGGCCACCGGCGCAGCCTATGCAGCATCCGATGCGTCCGCTGCGGCACAGGATTTCGACCCCGCACAGTGGAACGTGTCCGACACCTCTCCCGAGGCGGAGGCCACCCGCAGGATGTACGCGGCGGGGCTGACCCTCTCGGCCCTGAACGGACAGCCTCTGGACGACGAGCTGCCGCCCCCGCTGGATTCCAGCGCCGAGGCCGTGGCACGCCGGAAGCTGTACGCTGCGGGCCTGAGCAAGAGCGCACAGGACGGCGAGACGCAGGCTCTGCCCTACGCGGACTGGTCGGCTGAAAAGCAGTCGGCCTACCGTCTTGCCGAGGCCGGGCTGACCGCCGGGCCGTCCGACAGCGGCGCTGTCAGCGCAGACCTCACCGAGGTGGACGCCCTTTCCGGTGCGACCATCACCTCGGCGGCAGTGACCACCGTGGTCAACGATTCGTATTTCTATGTAACTGAGGTGCTCCGCGCAGAGTGACCTCAACGGAGGAATGGAACCTATGGCAAAAACTGATTTTCTGGCGGCTGATATGACCCGCCGCCAGTTCATGAAGATCTCGGGCAAGAGCCTTGCAGGGCTTACCCTCTCCGCATCCATGCTGTCCCTCTTCGGCTGCTCGCAGAAGCAGGTAGACAGCGGCGCAGTGGCCACTTGGGCGCTGCCGCAGGGTCTGCTGGTGGTCAACGCCGACCTGTGCACCGGCTGCCAGCGCTGCGAGATCAACTGCACCCTGACCAACGACGGCGTGTGCTCCTCTTACATCAGCCGCGTCAAGATCCAGCGCCGCCTGAATCTGGACGGCGCCGGCAACGGCCTGCTGTCCGGCAACGACAACTGCTTTGTCTACTTCCCGGATACCTGCCGCCAGTGCGAGGACCCCGCCTGCGGCAACGCCTGCCCCCAAAAGGCCATTACGACCAATGCACAGGGCATCCGCGTGGTGGACACCGACAAGTGCATCGGCTGCGGTGCCTGCCACGACGCCTGCCCTTGGCATATGCCCACCGTCAACCCCGAGACCGGCAAGTCGTCCAAGTGCATCGCCTGCGGTGCCTGCGTGGCAGGCTGCCCGTCCGGCGCTCTGTCCATCGTGGACTGGGACGCCGTCACCAGCGCAGCACAGGCTGCCTACATGGACCTGTAAGGAGGAACAACAATGGCTGAAAGTTATGGCTGGGCAGGCAAGATCCTGCGCGTTGACCTGACCACTGGCGAGATCACCACGCAGGATGACGCAAAATACCATAAGTATATCGGCGGTATGGGCATGGCCTACCGCATCATGTATGAGGAAGCTCCCATGGACCTCGACCCCTACGACGAGAAGGCACAGGTCATCTTCGGCGTCGGCCCCCTGACCGGTGCCGGCGTGCCCTGCTCCGGCCGCATGAACGTCACCTTCCGCTCCACCTGGTCCAAGGGCAGCTCCATCATCGACGCCCACATGGGCGGCCACATCGGCCCCATGCTGAAGTATGCGGGCTGGGACGGCATCGTCATCACCGGCATTTCCCCGAAGCCCGTCTACCTGCGCATCGAGGACGACGAGGTCTCCCTCGAGGACGCTTCTGACATCTGGGGCAAGGGTACGTTCGCGTCCAACAAGTGGATGGTGGAGCAGAACGGCCGTGAGTTCGAGACCGCTTCCATCGGCCCTGCCGGTGAGAATCTGGTGGACTACTCCACCCTGAACACCAGCTTTGGCAACTCCGGCGGCGCCGGTCTGGGCGCTGCCATGGGCAACAAGAAGCTGAAGGGCCTGGCCATCCGCGGCACGGGCAGCGTCAAGGTCGCCGACCCCAAAAAGGTGCTGGAGCTGTCCAACTACATGATGGGCAACCTCATCGGCGGCAACAACAACCACAACGTCCCCGCACAGCCCCAGAGCTGGGCGGAGTACAGCGCCACCTCCGGCAAGAACCGCTGGTCCGGCGCACCGGGCCGTATGTGGAAAAAGGCTCCCGGCGGCCCCGTGGATACCGGCGAGCAGCCCTACAACGACATCAACAAGATCGCGCTGCGCTGCTTCAAGGGTTACTTCGACTTCGGCGCACCGGCAGCAGAGTACACCGTCAAGAACGGCGGCTGCTCCTCCTGCCCCATCCGCTGCTACACCGAGTATGATGTGGACCCGCTGGCCGATTACGACCTGCCCACCCACAACTCCAACACCTGTATGCCCGTGCTGTACGGCACCCGCGTCTACCCGGACGGCGTCCACGACTTCAAGTACGAGGGCGACGGCACCATGGTCATCAATCTGGCATGGTCCCACGCCGTCGATGACATGGGCCTGTGGGACAACTACGGCAACCTGAACCGCGACCTGCTGTGGATCCTGCGGATGCCCCGCGAGGAGGCCACCAAGTACATCAGCGAGGCCGAGTACGACTCTCTGCCCTGGGAGTGGGAGAAGGCCGGCGATCCCCGCTGGGAGGTCGAGCTGATCCGCCGCATGGCTTACGGCGAGGGCGACCTGTCCGTCATCGCCAAGGGCACGCTGGCCATGATGGAAAAGTTCGGCCTGCCCAAGAGCTGGCTGGACCGCAACGACGGCGCTACCAACTCCAACCTGATCTACAACGGCTTCCCCAACCACCACGGCCCTGCTGAGGCATGGCAGGTTGGTATGCTGTACAACCTCGTCTACAACCGTGACTGCATGATCCACGAGATCGTCTGCGAGACCGGCTCCGGCGCACCCTACGATGTGACCAACAAGGTCATGGAGGACTTCTTCGGCGAGGGCTGCTACGACAAGGCCAAGGCCTACACCCCCATCAATGAGAACAAGGCAAAGCTGGCCGCCTACTGCGTCAACGACAAGAACTTCCACGACTCCGCCACCCTCTGCAACTGGATGTGGCCCATGACCCAGTCTCCCTCCAAGGAGCGCAATTACCACGGCGATCTGGACCTGCAGGCAGATTTCATGACCGCCGTCACCGGCGAGACCTACACCCAGGCCGGTCTGCAGGAGGCAGGCGCTCGCATCACCCAAATGCTGCGCGCCATGACCGCCATCAGCTTCCAGAAGAACTGCGGCAGCGCAAACCTCCGTCAGGAGCACGACGCCATCTGCGACTGGGTCTTCGATAAGGATCCCGACTTCAAGGCATTCGAGGAAGGCACCACCAAGCTGGACCGCGCCGACATGGAGAAGGCCAAGGATATGTTCTACGACATCTTCGGCTGGGACAAGACCACCGGCGTGCCCACCCGCGAGACGCTGGAGAAGTTCGACCTCGGCGACATGGCCGACGATCTGGAAGCACGCGGCATCTACAGCCAGACCGAAACCGCAGCCCAGTAATCTATTCTAAAAAAACGAGAGGAACTATCATGCTGTTTGGCAGACGCAAACCCGGTTATACCACCACGGTGGACGCCGCCGCTGACCCGGAGCAGGTCATCCTCGACCTGCAGAAGGCGGAAATGGCCGCCAAGAAGAAGCCGAAGGCCGAGGTCTTTGACATCGACGCGGCCAGCGAGACGGCCCGCCGCCTGAAGGAGACCGGAAGTATGTTCGACGGCAGCGCCGCCAAGACCGGTGAGGACGTCATCGCCGCAGTGGAGCGGGAGACGGACGCGCTGGCCGCAAAGCAGGCCGGGGCACAGCCCGCGCCCGCCCAGACGAGCACCCCGGACGATGCCGAAAAGCCGCAGCTGCTGGATTTTCTGGCCGCTGCACCGGAGGCGGAGGGCGACCCCTACGCCGACCAGCCCACCGTCACCGCACCGGAGCTGCCTGAGCTGACCCCGGCGCAGGAGCTGGCGGGCTACATCCGGTCCCGCTCGGCGGCGGCTCTGGTCACGCCCCACGCGCTGCTGGTGAGTGAGGTGGAAAACGCCGACGAGCTGCTGGCCCAGATGCCGGCTGACCCCCAGTGCGCAGACATCGTCTCCCGCACCGGCGCGAAGGACACCTACTACTATTCCAGCGCCAACATGAGCGACAACTACGCGATGATCGCCCAGCTCATCGAGGACAGGGATCTCTGCGTCATGGTGGCCGAGATGGTGCGGTTCAACGCCCGCGTTTACCCCAGCGCCACCCCGCTGCGCTACTTCCGCCGCTCGCCCTACGACCTGACGCAGGAGGCCATCGAGCAGACGTGGCAGGCCATGCAGGGCAGGCCGGAGTACGCCGACATCGAGGAGCTGACCAACAACCAGAATGAGCGGTTCCTCTTCTCCACCAAGCACCTCACCCGCCGCTATGCGAAAGCCATCAGCGACGTGGACGAGTGGACGGACTGAGCCGTCCATCACAACTGAACAGGATAAGAGCTTCTTTGAGCAAAGGTGTCTAAACCGTCCGGCAATCGAAGCCGTTTCTATAAGCAGCGCACACTGCTTACGAAAACAGCTTCCGACACCGCGCCGCAATGCTAAGGGCTGTATCAGCCGGCATTCAAGGGTGGCGGGGGAAACCCCGCCGCCTTCCCGCAGAAGAAACGCTGCAATTTGAAAAAAAGAACTCCTCCCATCCACACAGGGGCTTTCCGGGCCGCACTGTCACTGCAAGGACAGGCGCTGCCCGGGGAGTGCCATCGGCAAAGACAGCCTGCAAGCTGTCTTCCGGCCGGAACGTGCGGAGCTTCTGCGGAGGCGTTTTGATTTTCGGTCAAGACGTCTCCGCTTCTTTTTTACCTGCCTTTTTGATAAAGAGAACACCCCGCCGCTGCCCGCCTGAGCCATAGCAGGCCGCGCCGCTGCGGGCTTTTGGAGGAAGTTTATGAAACAGCCTTTCTGTGCGCCCTCTGAGGCGCTGCGCCGCGTGCTGGATGCAGCTGCGGCCCTGCCAAGACCGGCGGCGGAGACCCTGCCGCTGGACGATGCAGTCGGCCGCATCGCCGCCGAGACCCTGTCGGCCCGGATGGACCAGCCGCCCTTTGACCGCAGCCCCCTCGACGGCTACGCCCTGCACAGCGCCGACACCGCCGGGGCCAGCCGCGAAGCTCCCGTCACCCTGCCGGTGGTCATGAAGCTCTACGCCGGAGATGCCCCCGCCTCTCCCCTGCCCGCAGGCTGTGCAGCCCGCATCATGACCGGCGCGCCCCTGCCCGAGGGCGCGGACTGCGTCCTGATGCAGGAGCTGACCGACGGCGGCGAGGACGCCGTCCGGCTCTATGCCGCCCTGAAGCCGGAGGAGAACGTGGTGTTCCGGGGCGGGGACATCGCCGCCGGGACTGTCATCGCCGGGGCGGGCACCGTCCTCACCCCGGCCCACCTCGGGGTGCTGGCCGGGCAGGGCTATGCCGCTGTGCCGGTCTGCAAAGCGCTCACCGTGGGCGTTCTGGCCACTGGCAGCGAGCTTCTGGCCCCGGGCGAAGCTTGGACGCCCGGCAAAATTTACGACGCCAACGGCATCCAGAACGCCGCCCGGCTGCGGCAGCTGGGCTTCAGCGTCCGGCGGCGGCACTGCTCGGACGACCCGGAGGAGATCACAGACCAGATGAAGGAGCTGCTGGCGGAATGTGACGCCGTCATCACCAGCGGCGGCGTCTCGGTGGGGCAGAAGGACTATCTGCCCGCTGTGCTGGAAGCGCTGGATGCAGACCTCCTCTTCGCGGGCGTGGCCCAGAAGCCCGGCAGCCCCATGCTGGCCGGAACGGTCGGCGGCAAGCTGGTGTTCTGCCTGTCCGGCAACCCCTTTGCCGCCGCTGCGACGCTGGAGCAATACGCCATCCCGGCCCTGCTGCGGGCGGCGGGACGCTGCGAGGAGGGCTGTCTCCTCCCCCGCACCACCTGCACCCTGACCACCGGCTTTTCCAAGCCCAGCAAGGTCGCCCGCTACCTGCGGGCCAAGGCCATGGGCGGCAGTGTGACCATCCCCGGCGAGGGCAGTGCCGAGGCCCATTCGTCCGGCAGCCTGTCGGCCATGATGGGCTGCAACTGTCTGGTGGAGCTGCCTGCGGGCAGCGGCCCGGTGGCCCCGGGCGAAGAAGTGGAGGTGCTTTTCTTTGTACAGTGAACCGAAACAGATCCTTGCCGAGCAGCTGGAGCTGAAGCGCCCGGCGGTGCTGGCCGTCAGCGGCCTGCATAACAGCGGCAAGACAACTCTTCTCGAAAAGCTCCTGCCTGCCCTGCGCAGCCGGGGGCTGAAAGTGGGCGTCATCAAACACGACGGCCACGATTTCACCCCCGATGTGCCCGGCACCGACAGCTACCGTCTGCGGGAAGCCGGGGCCGAGGGCGTAGCCGTCTACTCAAGCCAGCGCTACCTGCTGACCGAGGCCTTCCGCCTGACGGAGCAGGACCTTCTGGCCCTGTTCGAGCGCCACGGCTACGACCTCGTCCTCTTGGAGGGTTTCAAGGACAGCGGCTGGCCGAAGATCGAGGTCGTGCGCCGGGAGATCTCGGACACGCCGGTGTCCTTCCAGCCGCTGGCTGTCGTGGGCGACATCCCGGATGCCGATTTCGGCCTCGAAGAAACGCAGGCGCTGGCCGACTGGCTCGTGGCCCAGATGCCGACGCTGTAAGGAGGAAAACCACAATGAAACTCATCCGCACCGAAGACGCGGCAGGGCAGGTGCTCTGCCACGATATTACCCAGATCATTCCCGGCGAGTTCAAGGGTGCCCGCTTCCGCAAGGGCCATGTCATCCAGCCCGAGGACATCCCCGTGCTGCTCTCCATCGGCAAAGAGAATCTCTACGTCTGGGAGAAGAAGCCCGGCATCCTCCACGAGGACGAGGCTGCCGCCCTGCTGTATAAAGCTGCTGCGGGCAAAAACATCCACGGCACCGAGCCGAAGGAGGGCAAGATCGAGCTCATCGCCGACTGCGACGGCCTTCTCAAGATCGACCGCGACGCCCTGCTGGCCGTCAACCGCACGCCCCAGATGATGATCGCCACCATCCACGGCGACCTGCCCGTGAAAAAGGGCCAGAAGCTGGCCGGCACCCGCATCATCCCTCTGGTCATCGAGCAGGAAAAGATGGACGCCATGCAGGCGGCAGCCGGCAGCACGCCCATCCTGAACGTGCTGCCCATGCAGCCCAAGAAGTTCGCCGTCATCACCACCGGCAGCGAGGTATTCAAGGGCCGCATCGAGGACAAGTTCACCCCCATTCTGGTGGGCAAGCTGGCGGAGTACGGCTGCGAGATGGTCTTCCACAAGGTCTGCGACGACGACCCGGCGGGCATCACTGCCGCCATTCTGGAAGCGAGGGACGCAGGCTGTGAGCTTATTTTCACCACCGGCGGCATGAGCGTGGACCCCGACGACCGCACCCCGCTGGCCATCCGGAACACCGGCGCGGACATCGTCACCTACGGCGCACCGGTGCTGCCGGGGGCGATGTTCCTCGTGAGCTATCTGGGCAGCGTGCCGGTCTGCGGCCTGCCCGGCTGCGTCATGTACGCCAAGCGCACCATCTTTGACCTGCTGCTGCCCCGCCTGCTGGCCGATGACCCCATCACCGCCGAGGACATCGCCCGTCTGGGTGAGGGCGGCCTGTGTCTGGGCTGCGCCGAGTGCCACTGGCCCAACTGCGGGTTTGGGCATTGCTGATTTTTTAGCGCAGCGGAAAAGCCTCTCCCTTTGGGAGAGGTGGCATCGCTTGCGATGACGGAGAGGGCAAGCCTATTACGACAGAGCCACCTCGCAGCGATAAGCTGTCCCTTTGTCAGAGCAATACTATCCCGCAGTGCTCGTGGTTCTCCGTCAGCGCCCTTGCCCTCTCAGGCGCTTCGCGCCAGCTCTCCCAAAGGGAGAGCCTTAATGCGGTGGGCAAGCCCGGCTTCCAATACGATTTATTTTTGTTAAGCAGAAAGATACGATCATGACTGAAACCAATCTGACCCATTTCGATGCCTCCGGCAACGCCGTGATGGTGGACGTGAGCGAAAAGGCCGTCACCTTCCGGGAGGCTGTGGCCCACGGCATCATCACCATGAACGCGGAGGCCTTTGCCGCTGTAGAGAGCGGCACCGTCAAGAAGGGCGATGTGCTGGGCGTCGCCCGCATCGCCGGCATCATGGCCACCAAGCGCACCAGCGAGCTGATCCCCCTCTGTCATCCGCTGCCCTTGACCAAGGTGAGCGTGGATTTCAGGCTCCTGCCTCAACGGCGGGCTGTGGAAGCCCTCTGCACCGTCAAGACCGCCGGTGTCACCGGCGTGGAGATGGAGGCTCTGACCGGCGTTTCCACGGCCCTGCTGACCATCTACGATATGTGCAAGGCCGTGGACAAGGGGATGGAGCTGGGCGAGATCCATCTGGTGGAAAAGACCGGCGGCAAGAGCGGCCACTATGTCCGGGCGGAGGGCGGCTATGTTTGATTCTTCCAGCCGCAATATCCACTATCTCCGCCTCTCCGTCACCGACCTGTGCAACCTGCGCTGCCGCTACTGTATGCCAGACGGCGTGGAGAAGCTGGAACGGGAGGCCGTGCTGACCTACGAAGAGTTCCTCCGCCTCGCGGCTCTCTTTGCCCAGTGCGGCATCGATACCGTCCGGGTCACTGGCGGCGAGCCGCTGGTGCGCAAAGACGTGGACCAGCTGGTGGCGGGGCTGAAAGCCATCCCCGGCATCCACAAAGTCACCCTGACCACCAACGGCATCCTGCTGGCCCGGCAGCTGCCCGCCCTTCTGAACGCCGGGCTGGACAGCGTGAACATCAGCCTCGACACCCTCCGCCCGGAGGTGTTCCAGCGCATCACGGCCCGGGACGAGTTCTCCCATGTGATGGAGGGCCTCCGCGCCGCGCTGGACAGCGGCATCCCCGTCAAGCTGAACTGCGTGCCGCAGGCGGGCGTCAACGAGGGCGAGCTGGAAGACCTTGCCGCCCTCGCCGAGGCGCACCCATTGCAGGTGCGCTTTATCGAGATGATGCCCATCGGCTACGGCGCAGCCATGCCCTGCATCTCGGGGCCTGCGCTGCGGGAGCGGTTTGCCCGCCGCTGGCCGGAGTTCGCCCCTCTGCCTGCGGCACAGAGCGCAGTTCTCGGCGACGGCCCGGCAGTCTACTACACCGTCCCCGGCTGGGAGGGTGACGTGGGCTTCATCGCCGCCGTCCACGGCAAGTTCTGTGCCTCTTGCAACCGGGTGCGGCTGACGAGCCAAGGCTTCCTGCGCCCCTGCCTCGCCAGCGAGGCGGGCTGCGACCTGCGGGAGCTTCTGCGCAGCGGTGCAACCGACGCCGCACTTTCACAGGCCATCTGGCAGACCATCTGGGCAAAGCCCCGGGAACATCATTTCGGAGACAATTCCATGCCCGCGACCCGCGGCATGTATCGCATCGGAGGATAACGATCTATGGGAAAACTTCTGGCAATCTGCACCAGCCCCAAGCGCGGCACCGTCAAGACTGAGGTGCCCAGCGCTGTTCTGACCCCGGAGTGGGGCATCATCAGCGACGCCCACGGCGGCAGCTGGCACCGTCAGGTGAGCCTTTTGAGCGCCGAGAAGATCGAGGCGTTCCGCAAGAAGATCTGGGTGGACTACGGCGCCTTTGGCGAAAATCTGGTCATCGAGGGCTTCGACTTCCGCAATCTGCCCGTCACCAGCCGGTTTGCCATCGGCAGCGTCGTGCTGGAGATGACCCAGATCGGCAAGGAGTGCCACAACGACTGCATCATCAAGCAGCAGACCGGCGAGTGCATCATGCCCCGGGAGGGCGTGTTCGCCCGGGTGCTGGAGGGCGGCGAGATCCATGTGGGCGACGAAGTGACCCTTCTGCCCCCGGCAGCCGACCCGCCCCTGCGGGCCGCCGTCATCACCCTGTCCGACAAGGGCAGCCGGGGCGAGCGGGAGGACAAGAGCGGCCCCCTCATCGTGGAGATGCTCACCGCCGCAGGCTATGTGGTGGAGGAGACCATGATCCTGCCCGACGAGGCCAAGGCCCTGAAAGCCCAGCTCATCCGGCTGGCCGACGGCCGTCAGGTGAACCTCATCCTGACCACCGGAGGCACCGGCTTCTCCCCCCGGGATATCACCCCGGAGGCCACCTATGCCGTGGCCGACCGCAGCGCCCCCGGCATCGCCGAAGCCATGCGGTACCACAGCCTGTCCATCACCCCCCGCGGGATGCTGAGCCGCGCCGCCAGCGTATTGCGCGGCAAGACGCTCATCGTCAACCTGCCCGGCAGCCCCAAGGCCGTAAAAGAGAACCTCGAGTACATCCTGCCCAGCCTTGAGCACGGCATCCGCATCGCCGCCGGGCTGGACGGCGAGTGTGCCCGGAAGTAAAAGGAGAAATTCATGAAAACCAACCTCATCTCCCGCCGCAGCTTTCTGTCCGTGGTCGGCGCAGTCGGCGCTGCTGCTGCCCTGACCGCCTGCAGCGGCGCTGCTTCCAGCACCGCTTCCTCCGCAGCCGCTTCTTCTGAGGCTGCGTCCTCCGAGGCTTCCGTCGAATCCGTCGAGCTGATCGTCTTCGCCGCCGCCTCCCTGACCGAGACCCTGAACGCCATCGCCGAAACGTACTCTGCCCAGAACCCGGGCGTGACCTTCCGCTTCAACTTCGATTCCTCCGGCACGCTGAAGACCCAGATTCAGGAGGGCGCCGACTGCGACCTGTTCCTCTCCGCCGGCCAGAAGCAGATGAACCAGCTGGACATCACCGCCTCTGCCGACGTGAACCCCGACGGTCTGGACTTCGTGGACCCCGCCACCCGCGTGGACCTGCTGGAAAACAAGGTCGTCCTCTGCGTGCCCGAGGGCAGCGACAAGGGCATCGACAGCTTCGACGCTCTGGCCGAGCACCTGAAGGCGGAGGACATCCTGTTCTGCATGGGCAACAGCGACGTGCCCGTGGGCCAGTACACCCAGAAGATCCTCTCTTACTACAGCCTCGACGAGGCTGCTCTGGCCGCTGCCGGTGTCATCACCTATGGCTCGAACGTCAAGGAAGTCACCACCCAGATCAGCGAAGGCAGCGTGGACGCCGGTGTCGTCTACTGCACCGACGCATACAGCGCCGGTCTGGCCCCCGTGGACGAGGCCACCGCCGAGATGTGCGGTCAGGTCATCTACCCCGCCGCCGTCCTCAAGGCTGCTCCCCACCCCGACGCTGCCGTGGCCTTCCTCGCCTACCTGCGCACCGATGCCGCCGCTCAGGTCTTCGAGAGCGTGGGATTTGCGGCGGTGTAAATTATGAGCATCCTTGCCCTCTCAGGCCGCTTCGCGTCCAGCTCTCCCAAAGGGAGAGCCTTAAAGCGTGGCGGGAAAGCAAAGCCTCTCCCCTTGGGAGAGGCGGCATTGCGCAAGCAATGACGGAGAGGGCAAGCCTGCTTATATTTGAGGATAGACATATGGATTGGTATCCCCTCTGGAACAGCCTGCGCATCGCGCTCATCAGCTGCGCGGCGGTGTTCTTCCTCGGCATTTTTGCCGCTTACTATATCGCAAAACTGCCCCGCACCGTCAAGGGCGTGCTGGACGTGCTCCTCACCCTGCCAATGGTGCTGCCACCTACCGTGGTGGGCTATTTTCTTCTGCTGCTCTTCGGTGCAAAGCGGCCTCTGGGCCTCTTCTTTCTGGAGCATTTCGGCGTCAAGCTGGTCATGAACTGGTACAGCGCCATCTTCGCCTCCATCGTGGTGGCCTTCCCGCTGATGTACCGCACGGCCCGGGGTGCCTTCGAGAGCTTCGATGAGACGCTGGCCTGGTCGGCCCAGACGCTGGGACAGTCCAACACATGGATCTTCTGGCGGGTGCGGATGCCCTGCTGTCGGCAGGGCATTCTGGCCGGTACGGTGCTGGCCTTTGCCCGGGCGCTGGGCGAGTACGGCGCTACCAGCATGATCGCAGGCTACACCCCCGGCAGGACGGCTACCATTGCCACTACCGTCTACCAGCTCTGGCGCACCAACGACGAGCTGGGGGCCATGCGGTGGGTGCTGGTGGACATCGTCATCTCGGCGGTGGTGCTGCTGGCCGTCAATCTGCTGGAAAAGAAGCAGAAAGCAGGTGGATGCCCATGAGTCTGGAAGTGCACATCGAGAAAAAGCTGAATGGCTTTACCCTCCGCTCTGACTTCACCGCCGGGAACACTGCCACGGCCATTCTGGGCGCCTCCGGCTGCGGCAAGAGCATGACCCTGCGCTGCATCGCGGGCATCGTGAAGCCCGACAAGGGCCGCATCCTGCTGGATGGGCGGGTGCTGTTCGACAGCGAGCAGCACATCGACCTGCCGCCCCAGCAGCGGGGCGTGGGCCTGCTGTTCCAGAACTACGCTCTCTTCCCGAACATGACCGTGGAGCAGAACATCCTCTGCGGCCTGAACGCAGAAAAAGACAGAGCCGCCCGCAAAGCCCGCTGCGCCGAAATGCTGCGGGCCATGCGGCTGGAAGAGCTGGCAGGCCGCCGCCCCGCCGAGCTTTCCGGCGGGCAGCAGCAGCGCACCGCGCTGGCCCGCATCCTCGTGGGCCGACCCCGCCTCCTGATGCTGGACGAGCCGTTCAGCGCACTGGACAGCTACCTCCGGGAGGAGGTAGAGGGCGAGGTGGGGAGCCTGCTGGCAGGCTTTGAGGGCACGGCCCTCCTCGTCACCCACAACCGGGACGAGGCCTACCGCCTGTGCCGGGACATGATCGTCATGGACAGCGGGCGGGTGCTCCGCACCGGCACGACCAAGGCCGTCTTCGCCGACCCCCGCAGTACCGCCGCCGCCCGACTCACCGGCTGCAAAAACATCCTGCCCTGCGCCCGGGTGGACGCCCACACCGTCCGTCTGACAGGCTGCGAGTGCCTGCTGCATCTGGCCGCTGAGGTCTCGGAGGGCTGCACTGCCGTGGGCATCCGCGCCCACGATCTCGCACCCTGTGCCGCCGAAGCCCTCAACGCCCTGCCGGTGGAGCTGCTCTCCGCCAGTGAGAACCCTTTCGACTGGAACCTCATCTTCCGGCTGCCGGGCGGCTCCCGCCTGTGGTGGAAGGTCTCCAAAACGACCCTGTCGATGGCCGAGCCTGCCGCCCCGGCCTGCCTCGCCGCACTGTCCGGGAGCATCATGCCTCTGACGGACGTGCGTGCGTAGTTCGAACAAAAACAGAAATGAGCCGGTGCGGAATGCACCGGCTCATTTCTGTTTTCTTATGATTCTCCGAAGAATTTCTTGGCAATATCGGCGCTCTGCTTGGCGTCCTTGGCATACCAGTCCGCGCCGATCTTCTCGGCGTACTCCGGCGTCAGGACTGCGCCGCCCACCATGACCTTGCAGTCGAGCTTGGCCGCACGGAGGGCCGCGATGGTCTCCTCCATGCTCTTGAGGGTGGTGGTCATCAGAGCCGAGAGGCCCACGAGATGGACATCCTTCTCCCGGACGGTATCTACCACCGTCTCCACCGGCACATCACGGCCAAGGTCGATGACCTCGAAGCCGTAGTTCTCGAGGATGACCCGGACGATGTTCTTGCCGATGTCGTGGACATCGCCCTTGACGGTGGCGAGGACGATGCGGCCCTTGCTGGCCCCGGCCCCACCCCGCTTGGCGATGGCGGTCTTGATCTCCTCAAAGGCGGCCTGCGCGGCGCTGGCGGCCTGCAGCAGCTGGGGCAGGAAGAGCTTGCCCTTCTCATACTTCTCGCCCACCACGTCCAGCGCCGGGATGAGGGCCTCGTCCACCAGCGTCAGCGGCTCGGTGGTGTCCAGCAGAGTGTGGGTACGGGCAGCGGCCTCGCCCTTGAGGCCCTTTTCCACCGCCTGCATGAGGGCGGCAAAGGGGCCGCTGTGAGCCGCATCCGCCTCTGCCGGTGCGTCTGCCGTCTGGGACGCCTGCGCCGTTCTGGCCTGTGCCAGCGCGGTGCTGGCGGGGACTTTATCGGCATAGCGGGCAATGTAGGCTGCGCTCTGTCTGTCCCGGTTGGTCAGGACGTTGTAAGCGTAGACCGCCGCCATCATCTCCTCGCTGGAGGGGTTCATGATGGCGAGGTCGAGGCCCGCATACATGGCCATGGTCAGAAAGGCGGTGTTGAGGTAGGGGCGGCAGGGCAGGCCGAAGCTGATGTTGGACACGCCGAGGATGGTGCGGACGCCCAGCTCCTTCTTGCAGCGGGCCAGCGCCTCCACGGTGGCCAGAACGTCCTCCTGCTGGGCGCTGGCGGTGAGGGTGAGGCAGTCGATGTAGATGTCCTCCCGGGGGATGCCATGAGCCAGCGCGGCATCCACGATCCGCTTTGCGATCGCAAAGCGGGCGTCGGCGCTGGGCTGGATGCCACGCTCATCAATGGCGAGGCCCACCACGGCTGCGCCGTACTTTTTGCAGAGGGGCAGGACCCGCTCCAACACCTCCGTCTCGCCGTTCACCGAGTTGACGATGGGCTTGCCGTTATAGACCCGCAGGCCCCGCTCGAGGGCGTCGGCGTGGGAGGAATCCAGCTGCAAAGGCAGGCTCACCACGCTCTGCAGGGCCTTGACCACCTGCTCCATGACGGCAGGCTCGTCCACACCGGGAGCGCCCACATTGACGTCCAGCACCTGTGCGCCGGCCTCGGACTGGCTGACAGCCTGCTCGAGGATGTAGTTCATATCTCCCTCGCGGAGGGCCTGCTGGAACCGCTTTTTACCGGTGGGGTTGATGCGCTCTCCCACCACGGTGATGCCGTCCACCGTGACGAAATCCATCGGCGAGCAGAGCACCGAGGGCATGGCGTGGGCAGCCCGGCCCGGCCTGCAGTCGGCGAAGACGCCGTTCAGCAGCCGGATGAAATCGGGGGTGGTGCCGCAGCAGCCGCCCGCCGCGAAGAGCTTCAGCTCCCGGTAGGGCTTCATCTCCATGGCAAAGAGCTGGGGGGTGATGTCGTAGCCGCTGCCGTCGGCCCGGGGCAGGCCCGCGTTGGGCTTGACGAAGACTGGGAAATCGCCGGGCAGGGCCTCGGCCAGACGCTTCGCCATCGGGAAGATCTCCTTCGGGCCGAGGGAACAGTTGATGCCCACGGCATCTGCGCCGAGGCCCCGGGCCGTGACGGCGAAGCTCTCGACGGTGCAGCCGGTAAAGGTGCGCCCGCCTGCCTCAAAGCTCATGCTGGCGAGGATGGGCAGCGTGCAGTTCTCTTTCGCGGCCAGCAGGGCGGCCTTCAGCTCGTAGAGGTCGGTGAAGGTCTCGAAGAAGACGAGGTCGGCCCCGGCAGCCGCACCGGCCCGGACGATGCGGCCATACTCGGCCACGGCGTCCTCAAAAGCCAGCGTGCCGTTGGGTTCCAGCAGCTCGCCCAGCGGGCCGACGTCCAGCGCCGCCAGCGCGCCGTAGGGGGCGCAGGCCCGCTTGCAGTTGGCGATACCCGCCGCAATGATCTCTTCCAGCGTGTACTCGCTGCCCGCCAGCTTGTGAGCCGACGCGCCGAAGGTGTTGGCGTTGATGATGCGGCTTCCAGCGGCGGCGTAGCGGCTGTGGATGCTCTCGATGAGCTGCGGGTCGGTGATGTTCAGCTCCTCGGGCCGTGCCCCCAGCTTCAGGCCCGCTGCCTGCAGCATGGTGCCCATACCGCCGTCCAGAAGGATGGTGTTGGGCTGGGTAAACAGTTCATTCGCTTGCACAGGTCTTGCCCCTCTTTCTGTATTCGCACCGCGTGTTCAGCACGCAGTGGCCGCACCCGGCGAGATGTCCCTTCACCGGGTGGTCACTCAGCCCCAGCAGAGCGGTCACGCTCTTGCGGGGCGTCATAAGGTCGTTTTCGGTCACGCAAAGCCCGACTCGGCGGGCGGTATCCAGCGCCGCCGCCACCAGCGGCTGCACCCCGATGGGCCAGTCGCCATAACCCGGCGAGAAGCGGCCCGTGAGATACCTGTCCTGCCCTGCGGCCCACTGCCGCAGCTCGGCCTCGGCGGCGTCTGCGGCCTGTTCGGCCAGCGCCGAACCGAGGGCATCCGAGGCCACACCGGCAGCGATGTCCCCCACTCCGGCGCGGCGGATCTGGCTGTCTGCGCCCGGGCCGAGGGTCACGGCCAGAAGCAGGGCCTCCCGGCACCCCTCAAGATGGCGGAAGATGTCCTCCCCCTTCAGGATGCCGGCCTGCGCGAGGCTCTCCACATCGGCCTCAAGCCAGACGGCCCGGGGGGTGGCGGCGGCGAGAAGGGGTGCAGCGCACCGTTCCAGAAGAGCGAGGGTGGCGCTGTCGGCCTCGCCCCGCGCGCCGAAATACCGCGCGGCCTGCCGGATGTCGATGGACTCCGGCTTCGTTAGATGCAAGGGTCTGCTCGGCCCGATGGGCATTTTTGCCGCCTCCTTCTTTTGACTGAAGTAGAATAAGTATACCGCACTGGTAGGATAAAATCAACAGAAAAGCCCCTCTCTCAGCATTTTTGCCGGGAGAGGGGCTTGTAAACTTTATATCAGCGGACGTCCCTGACCGACACCGCCTGTTACTTCAGGAACTTGCGGACGGCACGGGCGACGATGCCGCCCAGAATGCCGGACACGAGGAACTCGGCCACGCCCTGCACGCCGACCAGCAGGACGACGAACATCAGGGGGTTGGCTGCGCCCTTGACCGACACGAGGTTCTGGACGTAATCGCAGCCGTAGAAGGCCAGCACGATGTAGCCCATGAAGAACAGGGTGTTGAGGGCCGGGGCGCACATGGCGCTGACGAGGTAGCTCCAGGTACCGGCCTTGTCGAGGCCCTTGATGGCGTTGAAGATGAGGCCGACGCACACGCCCATCAGCACACGCATACCCACGCAGAGGATAAAGGTGTTGACGGGGCTGACCTGAAACAGCGCGCCGGTCATGGCAGAGGCGCCGGTGACAGCGTCATAGAAGCTCACCGCACCGAACACGCCGCCGAGGATGGCACCCGCTGCGGGACCCATGGTGATGGCACCCACAGCGATCGGCAGGGTCAAAAAGCTCATGTAAAGCGGGCCTACGGGCACGCTGCCGAGGCCGATGGCCTTCATGACCAGCTCAATGGCGACCAGCAGTGCCAGCCGGGTGAGGGTGCGAAGATCGTTGTTTTTCATAATTCAGTTTTCCTCCTTGCTGCCGTTCCGCCTTAACTATCGGATACGGCGCAAACCTGCCCGTGAGATACACGGGGTCTTTTGTTGAATCGAATCTAAAATATACCGGTCGTTGTGTCAGGGAACTCCCGGGGATAGCGTTAAAATTCGCTGGGGAAGCGGATGCCCGCGTCGCGGCGGGCCGTCTCCAGCACACGGCTGACGGCCACCGAGGTGTCCAGCATCCGGCTGCACAGCTCCTGATCCCCGCTCTCAATGGCGCGGGCGATGGCGTGGAACTCCGCCGCCTGCCGGGGGCGGCCTGCGCTGAGGTTGAAGTGCTCTTCCCTGCCCTTATAGGGGTGGAAGGTGACGCCGCCGCAGAAGTTGGCGGTGGATTTCTGGAGCAGATAGCCCTTGGTGCCCTGAATGATGTACCGGGCCGGAGAGCTGCTGTCCTTGGCGTTGATGCTCACGGCCTTGAAGCTGCGATACTCCATCGTCAGCACACCGCTGGTATCGATGCCACGGGCGATGTTGGCCGCATAGTGGACTTTGTTGGGTGCTCCGAAAAGGCCCACCACATAGCTGACGTTGTAGACGCCGAGGTCCATCAGCGCGCCGCCGGCACAGGCCGGGTCGAAGGACGGCCAGACCCTGCCGATGCAGAAATCGTCATACCGGCTGGAATACTGGCTGAAATTGCACTGCACCATGGTGACAGCGCCCACCTTGGGCAGCATCTCACGGAGCTTGGCGTAGTTGTCCTGATACTGGGTGGTGACGGCCTCGAAGAGGAAGAGCTTTTTGCTTCGGGCCAGCTCGGCGAGCTCTTCGGCCTGCGCCGCCGTGGGGGCCATCGGCTTTTCCACGATCACATGGCGTCCGGCCTCGAGGGCGGCACGGGTGTATTTTACGTGCAGGATATTCGGCACTGCGATATACACCACGTCTACCCAGCTCAGCAGCTCGTCGTAGCGGGTGGTGTGGCGGGCCACGCCGTACTGACCGCAGAGGGCCTGCGCCTCCTCAGCGCTCCGCTCAGTGCTGCAGAGGGCCTCGACCTTGAAGGGGCTTTCCGGCCCTGTGAGCCAAGGCAGGAACTCCCGGACGATCATGCCTGCGCCGAGAATGCCTAATTTCATCATAAGGTTTCTCCTTTTCAGTCTTAGCCCGCCTTGGCCTCACCGTCCCGGCGGGGACGGCGGCCGCTGCGGCCATGACGGCGGGGGCTGCTGCCGCTGTGGGGACGGCGTCCCGCCGGGCGGGGGCCGGGACGACGGTGCTCTCCCTCGTTCCGCGGCTCATGGCGGTGCTCATGCTGGGGGGCATTGAGCTGATACAGGAGGGCCAGCCCCTTCAGCAGCAGCTCAGGGTCGTAGGTGAGCGGGTGGCGGCAGAGGGGGATGACGTACTTTGCCAGACCGCCTGTGACCACCAGCGTGACCGGACGGCCCAGCTCCTCCTCGATGCGCTGGGTGATGCCGTCCAGCAGGACAGCCGCACCCAGCACCGAGCCGGAGAGCATACACTTCTCGGTATCGACGCCGATGGCGCTTTTGGGGGACGAAAGATGCACCTGTGGCAGCTGGGCGCACCTCTCCCCCAGCGCCCGCAGACCGGTGGAAAGGCCGGGGCAGATGACGCCGCCCCGGAAGACCTTATCCTCATCCACCACGTTGAAGGTGGTGGCGGTGCCGAGGTCTACCGTGACCACCGGCAGCGGGAAGTTCGCCGCCGCGTAGGCCGCATCCACGAGGCGGTCTTTGCCGACGGCGTGGGGGTCGGGCACCCCCATCGTCAGTCCGGTGCGGATGTCGGGCGAAACGATGACCGGCTTTTTGCCGGTGTAGTAGCGGGCGCACTCGGCCAGTGCCCCCGTGATCTGGGGGACGACGCTGGTGAGGACAGCGCCCTCGAAGCGGATGGGCTTTTCCGGATGCCTCCGGTGGGCGAACACCTTTTCCATCTCGGCGCGGTACTCCGCCGCCGTGCGGGTGCGCACCGTGTCCATGTGGGCCACAAAGCATACACGTCCGTCCCGGATGCCCCCAAGGGCGACGGTGGTGTTGCCTATATCAATGGCTAAAATCATAATTCAGTTCCTCGTAGGGTCGAACCTCTCCCTGAAAGGCTCCCCCTTTGGGAGAGGCCTGCATACGTCTGCGCCGACGGAGAGATTTTCTATTGATAAGTCAAGCTGTATTTTACCGCATTTTGAGCCAAGATACAACCCCAACCAAAGATTTTGTTGTGCTCTGAGCGTTTTTGCATTATACTGTAGCTATATCATCCCTGTTTATAGGAGGCATCTGGATGGATCTGAAGGGAAAATGCGTCCTTTTGGGCGTCAGCGGCGGCATCGCCGCCTATAAAATGGCCAACGTGGCCAGCGCACTGCGCAAGCTGGGGGCCGACGTGGAGGTCATCATGACCAAAAACGCCACCCAGTTCATCACCCCCATCACGTTCGAGACCCTGACTGGCCACAAGTGCATGGTGGACACCTTTGACCGTGATTTCAAGTTCGAAGTCACCCACATCTCGCTGGCAAAGAAGGCCGACGTCATCCTCGTGGCCCCGGCCACGGCCAACGTCATCGCCAAGATGGCCCACGGCATCGCCGACGATATGCTCACCACGGTGGTGCTGGCTGCGAAGTGCCCAAAGCTGGTCTCCCCCGCCATGAACACCGGGATGCTGGAGAATCCCATCACGCAGGACAACATCTCCACGCTGGAGCGCTACGGCTTCACGGTCATCCCCTCCGAGAGCGGCGTGCTGGCCTGCAAGGATGTGGGCAGCGGCCGCCTGCCGAAGGAGGACGTCCTGCTGGACTATATCTTCCGGGCCATTGCAAAGCCGAAGGATCTGGCCGGTCTGCGCATCGCCGTCACCGCCGGACCCACGCAGGAGCCGCTGGACCCTGTGCGCTACCTGACCAACCACTCCACCGGCAAGATGGGCTACGCCGTGGCCCGCGCCGCCGCGATGCGGGGCGCAGCCGTCACCCTCATCCACGGCCCCACGGCCCTGCAGCCGGTGCGGTTCACGGAGGATGTGCCCATCACGACGGCCCAGCAGATGTACGAGGCCGTGACGAGCCGCTTTGACGAGATGGACGTGCTGGTCATGGCCGCTGCCGTGGCCGACTACCGTCCCGCCGCCGTGGCCGACGACAAGATCAAGAAGAAGGACGGCGACCTCTCCATCGCCGTGGAGCGGACGCCCGACATCCTCGGCACCATCGGCCCCAAAAAGAAGGGACAGTTCCTCTGCGGCTTCTCGATGGAGACGCGGGATATGCTGGCCAACTCCTCGGCCAAGCTCGAGAAGAAGAACCTCGACATGGTGGTGGCCAACAACCTGAAGGTGACCGGTGCCGGCTTCGGCGTGGACACCAACGTCGTCACCTTCATCACCCCGGACGGCGCACGGGAGCTGCCCCTGATGAGCAAGGACGATGTGGCGGACGCCATTCTGGACGAGATCTTAAAGCGCCGCCGATAAGCGGCTCTTTATCTGCCCAGCTGGAACTCGAAGGTGTAGGCTTCCTCGCCGTAATGCTCGTTGCCCACCCAGAGGACGGACTTGTCGGTGAGGTCGTAGACCACGCTGTGGACGGTGTTGCTGTTGGAGTCGTCGTTGTCCCAGGTGCGGCGTCCCACCGAGGCCAACAGGTCCATTGCGGCGTCCTTGTCCGCTACGATGCCGTCCGTCTCCCGCAGGGCTGCGGCGAGGTGCTCGTAGCGGTCGAGGCCCTTCCTCTCTGCGGTCGTGCCGTCGTAGTAGCCGGGGGTCTTGATGAAGTTGGTCACGACCTGCCAGTCGGCGGAATCCGAGAGGGCGTCGGTGTCGTTCCAGAGGACGTTCAGCTGGCGCTGTGCGCCGTCGGTGTCGTGGTCTGCGTCGGTGCCAACCCACTCGAGGATGGCGCTGCGGCCGGTGGAGTCGGCGACCATATAATGGAAGCAGCTGCTGGCCGAATCGTGAAGGTCGTACTGCTGGGCCAGCGCCACGGCGTCCTCTACCGAGTCCGCATAGTCGAGGATGAGGCGGAGCAGGGTGGTGGAGGTGATGTCGGGCCTGTCGGTCTGGGTATCGGTGGGCGTGCCCTTGCCCTCGCCCTGATAGGACATGAAGATGCCGCAGGCCACACCTGCGTCGTTGATGCCGTCCAGCGGCACATAGGGAGCCGCGAGGGTCAGGATCTTCTGACTGATGGTCTCCACGTCCTTGTCCGCGTCGAGGCCGAGGAAGCTCAGGTCGATGGTGGAGTAGGAGGCATGGCGGCCCTCGCCGGGGTCCGTATAGACGATGGCCGTATTGGTGGCCGAGAAATCGTAGTTGCGGCCAAAGACCCGGTCGCCGCTCTGGGTGTCCGCCGTAAAGGCCGAGCAGGCGATGCTGCTGGTCTTGATGTGCATGGGAATGATGCCCTTGGTGATGCTCCGGGTGATGAAAGAGATCAGCTCCGCATCGTTGGATGCGCCGCCCTGCGACAGAAACTCGTCGAAGAAGTAATCGCCCGAGAAGTTGATCTGGTAGACCGCGCCGTCGCGGTGGGCTTCGTCCCGGTCGGAGAGCTTTTGGAACGAGGCGAGGGTCGTCAGCTCGTTGTGCCAGAGGGCGAACACGGCGACGGCCAGCGTGATGACCAGCGCCGCCAGCGCGCAGGCGATGCGGCGCAGCAGCTTAGAGATAGAGTTACGCTTCATGGAGACCTCCCGAAAAAGTCAAGAAATATAGATAAAATACTCGAACAGTTTATCACGACTTTCGTCGTATTACAAGGCTTCTGGGGCGATAAGGGCGCGAAAAAGCAGGCACTGTGAACCAGCGCCTGCTTTTTTTGCAAGATGCGTTACCCAAACAGCTTTTTCGTGTTGTGCATATACACCGACAGCACCAGACCCACGCAGATATACAGCATGAGCACCGAGCTGCCGCCCGCCGAGTAGAATGGCAGGGTGACACCGATGACGGGCAGGACCCGAAGGTTCATCCCCACATTGACGAAGATCTGGGCCATGAGCGCGCCGCCGATGCCCGCGCAGATGAAGGAACCCAGCATATCCTCGCTGCCTGCGCCGGTGGCGAAGGTCTTGATGATGATGGCCAGCAGGACGCCCAGCACCACGCAGCAGCCTACGAAGCCCGCCGCGTTGCCGATCCAGCAAAGGATGAAGTCGTTGTGGGCGTTGGGGACGCTGTAGTAGCGGCCCTCGAAAAAACCGTTGCCGAAGATGCCGCCCGAGCCGATGGCGATCTCACCCCGCTGCTGCTGATAGATGATGTTCTTCCAGACCGTCTCGCTGGGTGCCCAGCCTGTCTCATTGTTGGGGTCGATGACCGCGAGGATGCGGTACCACTGGTAGCCTTTGCCGATCTTGTCGCTGAAAAAGGCGAAGGCCACGGCCATCGCCGCCGCGAGGGCGGACGCCGCCCCGATGATATACTTCCAGCTCAGACCGGCTGCAAACAGCATACAGCAGCCGATGATGCCGTAGATGATGGCCGTACCGTCATCGCCCTGAATGTGGATGATGGCGATGGGCACAAAGAGGTGGAGCAGCAGCTTGCCCAGCTCCTTCGGCTCGTTGAGCCGGCTGCGGACGTTGTTCAGGTGCATGGCAAAGGTGAGGATGAAGCTGATCTTCGCCAGCTCGGTGGGCTGGAAGGTGAAGCCGCCCAGCTTATACCACGAGTAGTTGTCGGTGTCGCCTGCGTTGTAGCCGATGGTCAGCGGGCCGATGCTCACGTTGCGGATGACCAGCGTGGGCAGCACGAGGCCCCACGTAAGGGCCACATGGACGGGCCAGACATTGACGAGGCTGCGGTAGTCGATGTTGGACAGGAGGATGGCCACCACGATGCCGATGGCGGCCGCGCCCGCCTGCACCATGGCCCGGCGGTAGTCGCCGACGCCGGTGATCTGGCCGGTCAGACCATCCACGGCGAAGCCGTTTCCCTGCTTTGCGGCCCACGATGCCAGTGCCAGCACGGCCATCCCGCTGCTGAACAGGCAGAGCAGAAGATAGACCTTGTCCGTCCGCTTCCAATATCGCTGAATGCTTTCCAAAAAAGCACCACCTTTCTGGTATCTCAAAAGCCCCGCCTCACAGCCGGGCGCAATATCCCTCTGCTTTATTATACAGCAGGCAGAGAGGGGGCGCAAGATGGCCGGTTGTGACAGCTTTGCAAAATCGGCGCAGAACGCTTGACAAAGGCAGACCGGGCCTCTACAATGAGACATACCGGGGCGGCAGATGGCCGCGATCCGGCGTTCTTGGAGGAACAAATATTATATATGAAGGAACAACGCCATCGATTTTTGTGCGCGGTCTGCGCACTGGCACTGGTGCTGACGGCCGTTCTGGCCCCTGCTGCGTGGGCAGCCGAGGGGACGGACGAGGCACAGGCTGAGGCAAAGACCACCCTCACCGCCGCCGATGCCGCCCAGATGCAGCAGGCGGACGCCGCTGTCACAGCCCTGACCGGCAGCGAAGAATACGAGCAGATGTCCCGGGAGCAACGGCGCACTGCGGCTCTGGATGAGCTGGACGGGCTGGCCCGGAAAGGGCTGGTGCGGCGCAGCTCCATCCGCACCGATGAGGAGAACGGCATCGTCAGCTTCACCTACAGCTGCGGCGTGCTGGGCGGCATCCTGTTCACCCCCGCCGACGAGCTGGAGGAGATGACCCTTGACGCCGGGGAGAACGGCCTGCGCCCCCCGCGCGGCCTCGCCGAGGCCTCCCCCTGTGCGGAGATGCCCCTGACGGAGGACGTCCGGGAGGCTGCAGCGGCCCGGCAGAACGCCCGGCAGAGCGACGAAAACGCCCTGCCCGACACCATTGGCCGCGCTGCCATCTACTACGCCTTTGACAACACGGTGAACAGCTCCCGCTTCCCCTATTATTCCTATATGCAGGGCTTCTGGGAGGGCATGGGCATCCGCACGACCATGAACACCCGGGTGACGCTGGCCGACCTGCGCCGGATGGACCGGTACGACCTGTGCATCCTGAGCGCCCACGGTGCCTATTACACCTACAGCTACGGTGCCCTCTGGAAGCGCACCCGCACCGAGCCCATCATCCTGCTGACGGAGGAGTCCACATTTTATAAGGACATCGTCTACAGCTTCGAGCTGCTGTCCCACCGGGTCATCAAGATGAACGGCCTCTACTGCGCCACAGCGGATTTCTTCCGCAATGCTTACCGCGCTGGCCAGCTCAGCAGCACCATCGTCTACTCCGAGACCTGCGAGTTTCTGGGCGTCACGGGCAGCGTGGACGAGTCGATGGCCGAGGCTCTGCTGGCCGGAGGCGCACGGGCTGTGCTGGGCTATGTGAACAATGTCTATACCGTCTACTCCCGCAGTATGCTCTGGGACACCGTCAACCATCTTGGCATGGGAATGACCATCGGCGGGGCCGTGACCCACGCCAAGGACACCTACGGCGAGAACGACATCATCTGGTACACCGAGCAGGGCGGCCGCCGCCCCCACGCCGCAGCGGCCTATCTGGTGCTCTACGGCGACCCGAACGCCCGCCTGAACGTGCCAGCCAACTACTCGGTGGCCCAGCGTGCGGACGAGATCACTGTGGACGACATCCTCGGAGAAGTTCTGGATCGTGCCGCCTGAGCGTTGCACTTTTGATGAAAATCGTTTATACTAAGGGATGGCAGTGATATGCCATCCCTTTTTACATCGGAACATATGAGGTAGGATACCCATGTCTGAATTTATTACCCACTCCCGCGAGGAGACGGTGGCGCTGGGCGAGCGGCTGGCACAGCATCTTGCACCCGGCGCGCTCATCGCCTTCACCGGCGGGCTTGGCGCGGGCAAGACGGCCTTCTGTGAGGGTCTGGCCAAGGGCCTCGGCTGTACCGACTCGGTCAGCAGCCCCACCTTCGCCATCGTGAATTATTACCGCGGGCCGCGGCCCTTCGCGCACTTTGACCTGTACCGCATCTCTACGGAGAACGACCTGTGCGCGGCCGGTTTCTACGACTATCTGGATGAGGGCGCTGTGGTGGCGGCAGAGTGGAGCGAGAACTTCGCCGACCTGCTGGCACTGGAAGACCCCATCCGCATCAACATCGAGCGTGTGGACGACACCACCCGCCGCATCACCATCGAGGGGGCAGAAGTATGAACATCTTAGCCGTGGATACGGCGGGCAAGACGCTGGGCGTGGCCCTGCTGCAGGATGACCGCCTGCTCTACGAATGCTATCTCGACGCGGGCATGACCCACAGCGAGACCCTGATGCCCCTCGTCGATCATTGCCTCAGCCTCTGCGGCATGGGCTGCGGGGACATCGACCTCTACGGCGTCAATGCAGGCCCCGGCAGCTTCACCGGGCTGCGCATCGGGCTGGCGGCGGTCAAGGGGCTGGCCTTCCCCCGGGAGACCCTCTGCGCCCCGGTGTCCACGCTGGAAGCGCTGGCAGCGGCCCACACCGGCAGCGGCACCGTGCTCTGTGCGCTGGACGCCCGCCGCGCGCAGGTATACAGCGCCGCCTTTGACCTCGAGACCCATGAGCGCCTGCTGGACGACGACGCCCGGGCCGTGGCAGACCTTGCAGAGTTCGTAGAAAATTGCAAAAAGCCCTTGTTTTTTGTTGGTGATGGCGCGGCTCTGTGCTATAATAAATACAGCGGCGTCCCGGGCGTGCTCTGCGTGCCCCCGGCCCTCCGCAATGGCCGCGCCGCTGCGGTGGCCTATGTGGCAAAGCAGATGGCCCAGCGGGGCGAAGCCGTCCTGCCCGAGGCCCTGCTGCCGGACTACCACCGGCTGAGTCAGGCCGAGCGGGAGCGGGCCGAGCGTCTGGCCGCAGAGGCCGCCCGTACCGAAACACCCGAAGATACTGCAAAGGGAAAGGATTGACACCAATGGCAAAACCCATCGCACTTGCCGCCGACCACGGCGGATTTGAACTGAAAGAGGCCGTCAAGGCACATCTGGACGAGCTGGGGCTGGAATACATCGATTTCGGCACCCACAGCACCGCCAGTGTGGACTACCCCGACATGGCCCTGCCCGCCTGCGACGCTGTGGTGAGCGGCCAGTGCAGCAAGGCGCTGCTCTTCTGCGGCACCGGCGTGGGCATCAGCATGGCGGCCAACAAGGTCAAGGGCATCCGCGCCTGCTGCTGCTCTGACAGCTTCAGCTGTGAGTATACCCGCCGCCACAACGACGCCAATGCCCTGTGCATGGGCGGCCGTGTCGTCGGCCCCGGCCTCGCCTGCCAGCTGGTAGACCTCTTCCTCAACACCGAGTTCGAGGGCGGCCGCCACGAAAAGCGCATCGCCAAACTGATGGCCATTGAAAACCGTTGACCTCTCCGTCCCGGCCTTGTCGAGCGCGAGCGAGACTGAGAGGTTATCCCTTCGTGTTCCATATTTTTATTCACAATATAAGGAGCGTGTATTATGACCCCTATGATCGTTGAGCATCCGCTGCTGCAGCACAAACTGAGCATTCTGCGCAACAAGCAGACCGGCACCAAGGAGTTCCGTGACCTCGTGGGCGAGATCGCAACCCTGCTGTGCTACGAGGCTACCCGTGACCTGCCTCTGGAAGAGGTGGAGATCGAGACTCCCATCACGATGGCAAAGACCAAGGTCCTCGCCGGCCGCAAGCTGGCTCTGGTGCCCATCCTCCGCGCCGGCATGGGTATGCTGGACGGTATGCTGACCCTGCTGCCCGCTGCAAAGGTGGGCTTCATCGGCCTCTACCGCGACGAGACCACCCTGCAGCCCGTGGAGTACTTCTGCAAGCTGCCGCAGGACATCGCCGAGCGCGACGTTCTGGTGCTTGACCCGATGCTGGCGACCGGCGGCAGCGCCATCGACGCCATCACCCAGATCAAGAAGCACGGCGCAAAGCGCATCAAGTTCATCGGCCTCATCGCTGCTCCCGAAGGCATCCAGGCCCTGCACGAGGCACACCCCGATGTGGACATCTACCTCGGCGCACAGGACGACCACCTGAACGAGAACGGCTACATCGTCCCCGGTCTGGGCGACGCAGGCGACCGTATCTACGGCACCAAGTAAGCTGAAATATCATAGCAGACCAAAGCGCCCTGCCGGGTCATCGGCAGGGCGCTTTTTCTGTAGCTGTCTGATTCTACGGCGTGCTTACTTCAGCACTGCGCCGAGGTTTGCACTGGTGACCATGCGGGCGTAGCGGGACAGCCAGCCGGTCTTGATGTTGGGTTCGGGGGCGACGTGCTTGGCCTTGCGCTCGGCCAGCACCTCATCCGAAACCTCCAGCGTGATGCTGGCGTTGGGGATGTCGATGTGGATGGTATCGCCCTCCTCGATGAGGCCGATGGGGCCGCCGGAAGCGGCCTCCGGGCTGACGTGGCCGATGGCCGCGCCGCGGGAAGCGCCAGAGAAGCGGCCGTCGGTGATGAGGGCCACGGTCTTGTCCAGCTTCATGCCGGCCAGCGCAGAGGTGGGGTTCAGCATCTCACGCATACCGGGGCCGCCCTTGGGGCCTTCGTAGCGGATGACCACCACGTCGCCCGGGACGATCTTGCCCGCATAGATGGCGGCGATGGCCGTCTCCTCGCTGTTGAAGACGCGGGCCGGGCCAGAGTGCTCCTGCATCTCGGGGGCGACGGCGCTGCGCTTGACGACGCAGCCGTCGGGGGCGATGTTGCCCCAGAGGATCTGCAGGCCGCCGGTCGGAGAATACGGATCCTCGATGGGACGGATGGCCTTGTCGTTCAGGATATGAGCACCCTTGATGTTCTCACCGAGGGTCTTACCGGTGACGGTGGGGACATCGAGATCCAGCAGGCCCTTCTTGGCCAGCTCAGCCTGCACGGCAGGGATGCCGCCAGCGGCGTAGAGGTCGGGCATATGGGTGGGGCCTGCGGGAGCCAGATGGCAGAGGTTCGGGGTCTTGGCGCTGATCTCATTGAAGAGCTTCAGGTCGATGGGCACACCGGCCTCGTAGGCGATGGCCAGCAGATGGAGGACGGTGTTGGTGGAGCAGCCCAGCGCCATATCGCAGGTCAGCGCGTTGCGGATGGAGCGCTCGTTGATGATCTGGCGGGCGGTGATGCCCTTCTTCACCATCTCCATGATGGCCATACCGGCGTGCTTTGCCAGCTGGAGGCGCTTGGAGTAAACGGCGGGGATGGTGCCGTTGCCGGGCAGGGCGATGCCGATGGCCTCGCACAGGCAGTTCATGCTGTTGGCGGTGTACATACCGGAGCAGCTGCCGCAGCTGGGGCAGCAGTTGCAGGTGCAGTCTTCCAGCTGCTCGTCGGAGATCATGCCGGCCTTATAGGCACCGACGGCCTCGAACATCTTGGAGAGGCTGACCTCCTCGCCGCCGTAGGTACCGGCCAGCATGGGGCCGCCGGAGCAGACCACGGCGGGCACATCCATCCGGACGGCGGCCATGACCATGCCGGGGACGATCTTATCGCAGTTGGGCACCAGCACCAGACCGTCCAGCTGATGGGCCATCAGCATGGTCTCCACGCTGTCGCAGATCAGCTCGCGGGAGGCGAGGCTGTACTTCATGCCCACATGGCCCATGGCGATGCCGTCGCAGACGCCGATGGCCGGGATGAGGATGGGGGTGCCGCCTGCCATCTGGACACCGGCCTTGACGGCCTCGGCGACCTTATCCAGATTCATGTGGCCGGGGACGATCTCGCTGTAGGCGCTCACCACACCGATGAGGGGGCGGTCCAGCTCTTCCGGGGTGTAGCCCAAAGCGTAAAACAGGCTGCGGTTGGGCGCGCGCTCCGAGCCTTTGGTCACGTTGTCACTTCTCATTTTATACCCTCTCAGGCATCGCCTGCTGGCGCTGCCAGCTCCCCCAAAGGGGGAGCCATTGGCATGCCGGGCAGGCTTTTGCCTCTGTCACAAAATGCCGGGCTCCGCTCTCACTCTTCAGCGACATCAAACTCAATTCGCTCCTGATAAAAGAGCAAGTATCCATGCAGCTGAGTGCGAGAACAGCGCCCGGCGCTTTACATCCAAATAAACTCAAATCGTCCGGCGTGGGCTTTACCGACACGCCAGCGGCTCTCCCTCTGGGAGAGCTGTCGCGTCAGCGACTGAGAGGGCTTACTTCTTCAGCCAGCTCATCATGCTGCGCAGCTCTGCGCCCACCTTCTCGATGGGATGCTCGGCCTCCATGCGGCGCTGAGCGAGGAAGTGGACCTTGCGGCCGCCGTTGGGGCTCATCTCGGTCAGGAACTCGGAAGCGAAGGTTCCGTCCTGGATCTCGGTCAGGACCTTCTTCATCTCCTTGCGGGTCTCGGCGGTGATGAGGCGCTTGCCGGTGCGGTAGTCGCCGTACTCTGCGGTGTTGGAGATGGAGTAACGCATCTTGGAGAAGCCGCCCTCATTGATGAGGTCAACGATCAGTTTCATCTCGTGGCAGGTCTCGAAGTAGGCCATCTCAGGCTCGTAGCCAGCCTCGACCAGCGTGTCGAAGCCTGCGTGGATCAGCTCGCAGACGCCGCCGCAAAGCACTGCCTGCTCGCCGAACAGGTCGGTCTCGGTCTCCTCCTTGAAGGTGGTCTCGAGGATGCCTGCGCGGCCGGCACCGATGCCGGAAGCGTATGCCAGAGCGATGTCCTTTGCCTTACCGGTGAAGTCCTGCTCGACGCAGATCAGAGAGGGGCAGCCCTCACCCTCGGTGTACAGGCGGCGGACGATGTGGCCGGGGCCTTTGGGAGCGATCATGATGACGTCGACATTCTTCGGAGCGGTGATGGTCTTGAAGTGGATGTTGAAGCCGTGTGCGAAGGCCAGAGCCTTGCCCTCGGTCATGTAAGGAGCGACCTGCTTGTTGTAGATGTCAGCGCACAGCTCATCGGGGACCAGCATCATGACGACGTCGCCTGCCTTGGCAGCCTCCTCGACCTCCATGACCTTGAAGTTCTCGTGCGTTGCTGCAAACTCCGAAGCCTTTTCCCAGTGAGCGGAACCCTTGCGCAGACCGACGACGACGTTGACGCCGCTCTCGGCGAGGTTCTCGGAATGAGCGTGGCCCTGACTGCCGAAGCCGATGACAGCAACGGTCTTGCCGTCCAGCACGCCGAGGTTGCAGTCGGAATCGTAGTATTTCTTGATCGCCATGATAGTGTTCTCCTTTTGATGTCGTTATTTCAGTGTAGGATAAATGTAAGCATCGTATATTTTTCGCTCACTGGGGAGCGGAAAAGCAAGTTTGCCAATGGCTCCCCCCTTGGGGGAGCTGTCTGCGGAGCAGACTGAGAGGGCTTTAATGGCACCGCGTGCCCGGCAGAGGGAACTGCGCGGCCCGGACTTCCTGCGAGGGCTTCTGCATATGCTGATGCATCCCGCCCCGCTCGAGGGCGGTGACGCCGGTGCGGCACTGCTCGAGGATCTGGTAGTCGGTCATGAGCTTCAGGAAGGCGTCGATCTTCTCGGGGCGGCCCGTCAGCTCAAAGACCATGCTGTCCGGCGACAGGTCGATGATCTTTGCCTTATAGATACCGGCGATCTCCCGCAGCTCGGCGCGGTTGGTGACGTTCGCCATGACCTTGAGCAGGAGCAGCTCCCGCTCGAGGGCGGTAGACTCGTTGAGCACGAAGACCTGACGGGTGACTTCCAGCCGCTCGGTCTGGAGGATGAGCTGCTGCAGCTCCTTCTCCGTGCCCGAGACGGATACGGTGATGCGGCTGACCGTGGGGTCGTTGGTGGCCGAGACGGTCAGACTGTCGATGTTGAAGCCTCTGCGGCAGAACAGGCTGGACACCCGGGCCAGAACGCCGCTCTGGTTGTCCACCAGCAGGCTGATGACCCTGCGCTGATTGGATTCCATGTCGCTGTGTCCTCCTTATTTCATGATGATGTCGTTGATGTCGCCGCCGCCGGGGATCATGGGCAGGACTTTTTCGTCCTTGTCGATCATGCACTCGATCCATGTCGGCCCCTTCTGCTTGAGGGCGTCGGCGAAAGCCTCCTGAAACTGGGCGAGGTTCTCGCAGTGGTAGCCCTTGAGGCCGAAGCCCTCGGCCAGCTTGACGAAGTTGGTCTTGCGGTGGGGGTCGGTCTGGGAAAAGCGCTTACCGTAGAAAGCGGTCTGCCACTGGCGCACCATACCGAGCACCTGATTGTTGAAAATGACGGTGATGATGGGCAGCTCGTAGCTGACGGCAGTGCAGGCCTCGTTGAGGTTCATATGGAAGGAGCCGTCGCCGGTGAACATGACCACCCGCTGGTCACGGCCCAGTGCCATCTGTGCGCCGATGGCTGCACCGTAGCCGAAGCCCATGGTGCCCAGACCGCCGCTGGTGATGAAGCCGCGGCTCTTGGCGTGGCGAATGTACTGCGCTGCCCACATCTGATGCTGGCCCACGTCGGTGACGTAGACGGCCTCGGGGCCGCACTGGTTGCAGACCTCGCCGATGACCTGATGGGGCATCAGTCGGGAGGCGTCGGACACCGGGTGGTAATCCTGCGCCTGCCACTCGTGGATCATCTTCATCCAGTCGGGGTGCTTTTTCTCTTCCACCAGCGGCAGCATGGCGTTCAGCACATAGGCGGCATCGCCCACGATGGACAGGTCCACGTCCACGTTTTTGCCCAGCTCGCTGGCGTCGATGTCGATCTGGATGATGGTCGCATTCTTGGCGAAGGTCTTGGGGTTCAGGGCCACACGGTCCGAGAAGCGGGTGCCCACCGCGATGAGGACGTCACAGTCTGCCACGGCCCGGTTCGAGGTGTAGCAGCCGTGCATACCCACCATGCCGATGTTCATCGGGTCGCCGTAGGGCACGACGCCTGCGGCCATCAGGGTATGGGTGGCGGGGATCTCCGCTTTTTTCAGCAGATCCCGCAGGGGCTGGCAGCTGGCCGCCGAGCGGACGCCGCCGCCGAAGTAGACCAGAGGCCGCTGGGCACCGTTGATGATATCTGCCGCCCACTTGACCTGCTGCTCGTCGAATGTGACCACCGTGCGGATGGGTTCGGGCTTTTTCGGGGTGAACTCACACACCGCAGCGGTAATGTCCTTCGGGATGTCCACCAGCACCGGGCCTTTGCGGCCGCTCTGAGCGATGCGGAAGGCCGCGCGCATGGTGTCGGCGAGGTCTTCGACCCGGCGCACCGTGAAGTTGTGCTTGGTGATGGGCATCGTAATGCCCTCGATATAGGCCTCCTGAAAGCTGTCGCTGCCCAGACCCGCCGTGGTCACGTTGCCGGTGAAGGCCACCATCGGCACCGAGTCCATGTAAGCGGTGGCGATGCCGGTGACGAGGTTCGTTGCGCCCGGGCCGCTGGTGGCCAGCACCACGCCGGTGCGGCCCGTTGCGCGGGCGTAGCCGTCCGCCGCGTGGGACGCGCCCTGCTCGTGGGCCGTCAGCACATGGGTGATGCGGTCGGTATTTCTGTACAGCTCGTCGTAGAGGTTCAGCACTGCGCCGCCGGGGTAGCCGAAGATGGTGTCCACCCCCTGCTCACAGAGCACCTCCACAAAGATTTGAGAACCGTTCAACTGCATGGTGAGTTTCTCCTGTTCCGTTCCAATTTCCACTTTACACACTTTTTTCCCAACACGCTCAGAAGCTGTTTCCGTGAGCAGGGTACGCCGGACGACGAGGGAGCTTGCCCGTGCAGCGTCTAAGAAAACGGCTTCTCCGGGGGCAGCACCTGATAAATAAAAGGTCTCTGTCCCCTTATCCAAGAGACAAAGACCCGGAATGAATCCAAAAGCTCTCTGCGGTACCACTCTCGTTGACGCAACTGCGCCCTCTCACGGACTTCCATCAAAGCCCTGCACGCTAACGGCTGCCACCGGCGCTGCTTAGCAGACGTCCCATAAATCGTCCTTCAGCAGGCTGCTCCGGGAGGATTTCGCGCATGGTCTGCCTGCTGCCTTGCATCCCCCGGCAGCTCTCTGAAAAGCAGGTGTCCTGCGTTACTTTTTCCCATCTGTGCATTTGTTGGGTCAATTATACTATAAATCGGGCCGTTGTCAATCGACGATTTGTAACGTGAATCACGGCAAAGATGAAGATAATTAAACACCATCTTGCGCAGGGACTTACATCGCTGTATACTTTGGGAGTACGCGCTTAATTTTCAGGCTGCGGCCTGCACGCGAGCAAAAGCCTCTCCCCTTGGGAGAGGTGTCACCAAAGGTGACGGAGAGGGCAAGGTCGCTCGCCGAGAGGCATAGACGCAGCGATAGCATCGCTCTGACAAAAGCCGCTTTCGATCGCTGTGCAGCGGCTCTATCGTGCAAAGCCTGCCCTCTCAGGCGCTCCCGCGCCAGCTCTCCCAAAGGGAGAGCCTTTCCACATTTCAAGAGACTGTATAACAAAAGAGGATACATTATGAATCTTAACGAATGGAACGCCCGTCTCCACGGGCTGGTCATCTTCCGCGCACTGCTGGACGATGACGTCATTGCAAAGCTCGTAGACCTCACCGACCGGATGGCGGCAGCCCCCCGGAGCACAGGGGCAGTATGCGGTGCTGCAGCCTCCTTTGAATCCGCCCTCTTCGAGCACACCACCAACTTCGGCGAATATCTCTCCGCCGCCGTCCTCGAAGCCGAAACGGTCTGCGTCCGGCAGGCAGCGGTGAGCAAGGTGCCGCCCGTCCTTCAGAAGGCGCTGGACGGTGAGCTGGACTTTTTGCAGCAGCTGTGCGGCCTGACGCTGGACGATCTGTTGGAAGCTGCCGACGCCGCCGACCCGCTGCCCTTCCTGCCCCGGTGGGAGACGAAGGACATCGACCTCCGCGCCGCCTATGCCCAGCGGATGAGCGAGGTAGGCAAAAAGGGCTATGGGATGTTCGCCAAGCACCACGTCTTTACCGTTGAGAACGGACAGCTGGTGCCGGTGCGCTACCCCGACCCCCAGCGCCTCGACGAGCTGCCGGGCTATGAGCAGGAGCGGGAGAAGGTCATCGCCAACACCCGCGCCCTGTTGGCCGGAATGCCCGCCAACAATGTGCTGCTCTACGGCGACGCCGGTACCGGAAAGTCCAGCACCGTCAAGGCCATCGCCAACGAGTTTGCCGCCGACGGCCTGCGGCTGGTGGAGGTCAAGAAGAATCAGCTCTACCAGATCCCCGACCTGATGGACAAGCTGGCCGCGAACCCGCTGAAGTTCGTCCTCTTCATCGACGACCTGAGCTTCACGGCCAACGACGATAACTTCGCGGCCCTGAAAGCCATCCTCGAGGGCAGCGTAGGCGGACGGGCCAAAAACATCGCCGTCTACGCCACCTCCAACCGCCGCCACCTCATCAAGGAGACGCTCTCCGACCGCTCGGGTGACGACATCCACGAGGCCGACACCCGTCAGGAGCTGATGAGCCTCTCGGCCCGCTTCGGCCTCACCGTCACCTTCCAGCGGCCCGAAAAAGCCCGCTTCGAAGTCATCCTCACCGAGCTGGCCAAGCAGCACGGCATCGAGATGCCCCACGACCAGCTGCTGACCAAGGCCGAGGCCTTCGCCATCCGGGCCGGAGGCCGCAGCCCCCGCGTCGCCAAGCAGTTCATCGAGCAGTGCGCCGCCGGTGTGCAGAAATAACGCTGCTGTCCTCTCTCAAATTTTGGAGAGTTCATTCATGGAATCCCTCTGGACGCACTCCCTGTACAGCTTCCGGAGCACGCCCTCCGCATTTTGGAGGAAATCGGCGGTCTCGTACTGCGCGAAGACCCATCCCTTGTCCGAAACAAGGATCTTTCCTCCCTCGAAGCGCACCGCGAAATCCCGGAACGCAAAGCCAAGGTCGTTGTCTGCCTCGTTGATGGAGGTGTCGGCGAGCGCTTGTCTCAGGTTCAGACAGAGCCGGTATTCCTCTTGCGAGCGAAGCCAGAGTTCCGGCGTTTCTGCACTGTGTTCCAGCTGGAACCGACTGGTGAGGCCTTTTACAAAGCAGCTCTCCCGTGCCGCAATGGGCCGGTTCAGCCGCTTCCATTCCCGGATCTCAAAGCGATAATAAAGGTTCTGCTCTGTCCCCTTCCGTGCCCGAAGCTCCGTGATGTCGCCCCGGCAGACCGGGCTGCACTTCGTGACCTCGCCGTAGTTCTGGACGCCTGCCTGCGGGCCGAATACATATTGGGACTGGTAAAGGGCGACAATGCGGACCGAAAAGGCTTCGTCTCCCAGATGCTCCGCCGGGATATAATAGAACCGGTGCCTCCGGCATATATCCAGCTGCTGCGGGCTGCGCACCGTCCCGACCAGCACATCCCGCACCGCCCAGTCCACCGCGTTCAGCTTTGCTTCCAGTCGCTCCGAATGTAGGTCCATCCGCTGCCGCCTCCTCTCGTGAGCGCCCAGCGCCCACATCCGACATCCCATAAATCAGTTTCATTATAGCATATCCTCCCTCTCCTTTTGGAGGATTCCATGCCCGCAGTTCAATTTTATCACCCTGCACAAAATTCCGCGATAAAATTTTACGTCTTCACTCTTTCGGGGCAGCACCGCCTGATCTCAAACAAGAAAAACGCAGCGGCATTCCATTCCATGCCGCTGCGTTTTCCATTCAACAAATTCTGATAAATAAAAAATCCGATGTCGAATGACAACGGATGTTTGGTGGAGAATTAGGGACTCGAACCCCAGACCCCCTGCGTGTGATGCAGGTGCTCTAACCAGCTGAGCTAATCCTCCGAATCGGAACACGCTTATTATATCACTGCACAGGCCCAAATGCAAGCCCTAATTTTCGATTTTTGCAAAAAGTTTGGAGCAACAGTGCTTTTTGATTGCTCTTCGGCGTCAAATGGTGTATACTGAGGCTGGAATTCTTTCGAAAGAGAGGTCTTTTTATGATCACTGTACGCGGTATCATCACCTTGCTGGTGCTGGCGGTCCTGTTCGCACTGGCCGTAGTTTGGGTATCCAAGCAAGGCGGCTGGAAGGGCGAGGGCTGCGGCGGCAACTGTGCCTCCTGCCACCAGCACTGCGACACCCCTGAAAAGAAACACTGAGCACACGAATGCCCTCCGGCCGCTCTGGCCGGAGGGCATTTTTGCGTCACAGCTCGCCGTAATGGGCAGCAAAGACCGCGATAGTGCTCAGAAGGTCGCTGTGGGCTTTCTGATAGGTGCTGTAGCTGATGTTCAGCTTGTCCATCACCTCTTCCCGCGTCCGTCTCTCCATGTAGCGCAGCTGCAGGATGCCGCCCCGCAGGCCGGGATCTGCCTCCCGGTAATACGCCTCCGTTTGCTCAATGGCTTTCTTCCACCCCCAGTTGCGGGGGCCGTAGACCCAGTTCCGCTGCCCATAAAAGCCGAGGGCCTCCTTTGTCTTCCGACGCTGCTCCTGTGTCATCGCTCCTTCTCCCTTCCCGCTCTCAGCCCGCCGGGCCGAAGAAGCAGCGGTCACGCTGCTCGGTGGTCATCCCCAGCATCTTCGAAAGCTTTTCGGCCTCACTCAGCTTGAATTCGCGCTCGTTTTCCAGCTTGCAGCGGAGCGTGCCGCTGCTGATGCCCAGAACATGGGCCACATGGCCCAGCTTTACGCCGCGGCTGCGGATGCAGTCGCGGAGCATCATGGTGTCGGTCATAGGCGTTTCTCCTTTCCGTTTTACGTCTCAAGTGTGCAGTACAATCATTAGTTGTATTATATTCCTTGGTTGATTATTTGTCAACATTATTTGCGAAATAGCCGATTAAAAGTTGATTTATAGTAAATTTTTTGTTATACTAGCCTCAGAACACCGAAAATCATGCATCGAGATAGAAAGCGAGGCCCTTTATGTCTGACACCGATCTATCCGGCCGCATCCGGCAACGCCGGGAGCAGCTGGGCCTGTCGCAGGAAGAGCTGGCCGCCCGGATGGGATACCGTTCCAAATCCTCCATCACCAAGCTGGAAAAAGGCATCAACGACCTGCCCCGGGCCAAGCTCGAGGAGCTGGCGGCAGCGCTGAACACTACCCCTGCGTGGTTGATGGGCCTTGTGGATCTGCTCAGCCCGCCGCCGGGCTTCGAGCCGCTGCCCGAGATGGTGCGGGTGCCCCTTGTAGGCTCCATCGCCTGCGGGACCCCCATCACCGCCGAACAGAACATCGAGTGCTACATCGGCGTCCCTGCCGCGTGGCACGCTGACTTTGCCCTCACCTGCCATGGCAGCAGCATGGCCCCCACCATCTGCGACGGCGACATCGTCTGCATCCGCCGTCAGCCCGAGGTGGAGCAGGGGGAGATCGCCGCAGTCCGCATCGGTGAGGAAGCCACCCTCAAGCACTTTCACCGGCAGGGCGAGACCGTGATGCTGCTGGCCGACAACGCCGCCGTCTGCCCGCCCATGATCTTCGCCGGCCCCCAGCTCGAGGAGATCCAGATCGAGGGCCGCGCCGTGGGCTTCTGCCGCGGTTTATAATAAGGAGAACTGCTTATGTCTGCACCCGAAGAAATGGCCCTCAAGGTCATCGCCCATATCCGCACCGCCTTCCCCACCAAATTCGGCATCCCCCGCCAGAGCGGGCTGGTGGACAGTCTGCGGGGCGAGGTCATCTTCACCCCCGAATACCGCTGCGCCGACGCCGTGCGCGGGCTGGAAGATTTCAGCCACATCTGGCTGGTATGGCAGTTCTCCGGCGCGGTGCGGGAGGGCTGGTCGCCCACCGTCCGCCCGCCCCGTCTCGGCGGCAACACCCGGATGGGCGTCTTTGCCACCCGCTCCCCCTTCCGGCCCAACCCTCTGGGCCTGTCCAGCGTCCGGCTGGAGGCCATCGAGCACCGGCCCGACGTCGGCCCCGTCCTCATCGTGCGGGGCGCCGACCTGATGGACGGCACCCCCATCTACGACATCAAACCCTATATCCCCTACGCCGACTGCCACCCTGATGCCTCTGCAGGTTTCACAGCGCAGACCCGGTTCCACCACCTGAACATGGTCTGCGGCGACGCCCTCTGGGCCAAAGTGCCTGCCGACCAGCAGGCGGCGCTGCAGGGTGTGCTGGAAAACGACCCCCGCCCCTCCTACCAGCACGACCCCGAGCGGGTCTACGGCATGGAGTTCGGCGGTCTGGAAGTCCACTTCAAGGTGGACGGCGAGACGCTGACCGTCACCGGCATCGATCACTGCTGACGCCGGAGGGACTGCAATGGAGCTGCGAAATATCAACACTTTCCTCCACATCGCCGAGCTGCACAGCTTTTCCAGCGCTGCGCGGGAGCTGGGTTACTCTCAGTCGGCGGTGTCGGCCCAGATCGCACAGCTGGAAGCAGAGCTTGGCACGCCCCTCTTCGACCGGGTAGGAAAGACCGTCCGCCTCACCGACGCGGGCCAGACCTTCCAGAGCTACGCCCGCACCCTTCTCATCACGGCCCAGCAGGCCAAGGCCGCGCTGATGCCCGCCCGGGCCGTCAGCGGCACCCTGCGGGTGGCGCTGGCAGACTCGGTGTGCAGCACCTTCCTGCCCGACCTGCTGCAGCAGTTCCACGCCCTCTGTCCGCAGGTGGAGCTGGTGCTTCGGACTGCCACCGCAGACGAGATGCTGCGGCTGCTGGGGGCCAACCAGATCGACCTCGCCTACACTCTCGACCAGCCCCTGCTCCTGCCCAGCCTGACGCTGGCCGTCAACGTACCGGAGCCGGTCTGCTTCGTAGCCCCCGCCGGACACCCGCTGGCCGAGGCCGAGGCCGTGCCGCTGGATGTGCTGGCCCAACAGGAATTTCTTCTCACAGAGCGGGGCATGAGCTACCGCGACGCCCTCGACCAGCGCCTTGCGGCCCGGGGGCTGGCCATCCATCCCTACATCGAGCTGGGCAGCGCCTCCCTGCTCTGCCAGATGGTGGAGCGCGGGATGGGCCTCTCCTTCCTGCCCGAGTACATCGTCTGCCCGGCCCTCTCCGCCGGGCGTCTGGCCCGCCTTCGCGTTCCCGACTGCACCGTCACCATGCACCGCCAGCTGTTCTACCACAAGGATAAATGGCTCACGCCCCAGATGAAGGCCTTCATTGCGCTGGTGGAGCAATAAACAAACGCCCCGCACCTGTCTTTCGACAAGGTGCGGGGCGTTTCATTTGCAGATCTTTTCTCAGCTCAGCCGGTTCATCCGGACGGCCACATAGGGGTCGGGAAGCTTGAGTTCCTCGGCCAGATCTTCTTCGCTGCTGTATTTGTCGGCGGCAAGGCCCACAAAGATGCTGCAGCTGTCGAAGCGGCCATCCGGCGAGAGGGCGGTGATCTTCGCCTCACCGTCCGCAACAGCGGTCACGACGCCAGAGGCGTCCACTGTAGCGACGCCGGGGTTGCTGCTGACCCATGTGATGGGGACGCTGACGCCCCCCTCCACGGCCACAGAGGCCGTCAGGGCTTCCTTTGCGCCCACGGTGCGGAGCAGCAGGTCGTGCTTATTCAGGGTCACTTTGCCCACGTCGCTGGTGACGGTGACGGCACAGCGGAGAGCCTGACCGTTGGACGCCAGCGCGGTGATGGTGGTGGTGCCGGGTTTCTGGGCCGTGACAAGACCCTCCGTGTCCACCGTTGCCACCTCAGGGTCGCTGCTCATCCACTGGTAGGCGTAGATAAAGGAGCCGCTCGTGTTGATGAGCTGCAGCTTCTGGCTGGGGTGGGCGTTGTCGTACTGGATGATGAGGTTGAGGGTGACATGGTCGAGGGCCGGCTTTTTGCTGGCCGCGTCCCCGCTTTCCTTGCGGACCGTCACCCTGCAGGCGGCATACTCGCCCCGGTCGGTGATGGCGCTGATGGTCGCCTCACCGGCGCTGCGTCCCGTAACGCGGCCGTCGCCGTCCACAGTGGCCACGGTGGGGTTGCTGCTCATCCAGACGATGAAGTAGTAGTCGCTCTGTCCGCCGGTGTAGAGATAGGCTTTGGGCCGGGGGTCGTCGGCCGTGATCTCCAGCTCCATCTCGCTCACTTCCAGCTCAAAGTTCGAAGACTGTCCCAGAAGCGACGGCGCAGCCTGTGCGGCGGGAGCCGCCAGAAGCAGCCCGCTCAGCACGAGGGCAGCCGCAAGCCGTGTGATCTTGTTCATAGGGTAGCACTTCCCTCCTTCGTATCATTCCGTCTATCGCAATGTGCACTGCACATAATTCCACTCACTACTCGTTTATTGTACACGTCCCCCAAAGAAGGGTCAAGTTCTTCGCCAGAAGTGTCACAATTTCGCGCATCTTTTCGTGAAAGGCACTAAAACACCACACCCAAATTTATACAAAACGTGCAGACTGCATTTTGCCGCCGGACGAAAGAGCCGCCGCACCCTCAGAAAGGTGCGGCGGCTCTCAGATGCCGTAAAAATCAGTAGTTCTTGGCCTTCAGCTCAAAATAGCTCTGGGGATGGGCGCAGACCGGGCACTTGAGGGGTGCAGACTTGCCGATATGGGTGTAGCCGCAGTTCCGGCAGACCCACACCTGCTGCTCTTCCCGGGCAAAGACCTTGCCCTCCTTGAGGTTGGCAGCGAGGGCACGGTAGCGCTCCTCGTGCTCCTTCTCGATCTGTCCCACCATCGTGAAGAGGGCGGCCAGCTGGGCAAAGCCCTCCTCCTTGGCCTCAGCGGCCATCCGGGGGTACATCTCGGTCCACTCGTCGTTCTCACCGCTTGCAGCCATCTCAAGGCAGGTCATGGTGTCGGGGAGCGCGCCGCCGCACAGGGCCTTGAACCACAGCTTGGCGTGCTCTTTCTCGTTGCCGGCGGTCTCCTCAAAGATAGCGGCCAACTGCTCGTAGCCCTCTTTCCTTGCGACGCTTGCAAAGAAGGTGTACTTGTTGCGGGCCATGCTCTCACCGGCGAAGGCTTCCATCAGGTTTTTCTCGGTCTTGGTACCCTTGAGTTCCATATTCTGTTCTCCTCTCTGATGTGTTGACACTGCCAGTATAGGCCATGTCGGGTTTGGTTTATTCTACGCGCAGCCCGCTTTGTTCGGTACCGGGTGTGCGTCAGGTCTTGTTTCTCTCTGAGGATAGTATAACAGAATTTGGGGCAGAAATCAAGAATAATTCCTATTTATTTTTTTCAACTGTGCTGCTTGAGGGCACAGACGGCGATGCTGAGGGCGCTCCACGCGGCCTGATACATCAGCACTGCGGCCACGCTCAGCATCCCCACGCTGCCCGCATAGGTCAGCAGGACGGCAATGGCCACCGAGAACCACACCGACACCAGCTGTACCGTGGTGGCAGTCGTCTCGGCGTTCTGGGCCTGCTCTGCGGCCCGCAGGCCGCCGGTCAGGCTGGCAAAGCCCTTGGTGCAGAGGATGCAGCAGTCCTCGGAGCCGGTGTTCTGGGCGGTGGCAGCGTCCAGCGCGGCGCACTGCTCCTGATCCAGCAGGACGACCATCCCCTCGGGCAGGTGGTAGGCGTCGGTGATCTGCCGTGCCGTCAGGCTGGGGTCCTGACAGGACACCAGCAGCTGGATGTTCTCCTTCTGGAGCTGTTCCAGCCCACGGGCCGCATTCCGCCCGCCCACATACCGGAGCACGAACATGGCGTGCAGACTGCCGGAGACGGCCAGATACAGGATCTGCAGCTCGCCGTTTTTCGAGTGCTTGGCCTCATACTCCTCGTCGGGCAGGGGCACATCTTCCTTTTCCATGTATGCGCGGGAGCCGATGAGGACGCGGTTGTTGTCGCACCACGCAGAGAAGCCGAGACCCCGATGGACTTCCAGATCCTTGACGGGGTAGAGGATGTCGGTGCGGTCCTCGATGATCTGGCGGAACAGGCCGCTCAGGGTATTGCAGCACTGGCTGAGGACGCTGGCCGAATAGAGGATGGCCCGGTCGATGCGGCCGCCCTTGAAGATGCGGATGTCCTCCAGCAGGGCGCTGTCTGGCGTGAACAGCTCGTCGGCGTCGGCCTGCACCGTGTCCACACCGCCCAGCTCCTCGATGGCCGACCAGCCGGGCACCACAGCGCCCGAGGCAGCTGCGGTCTGCTGCAGCCGCAGAGACGCAAGGCCAGCAATAAGGGTGGAGGACAGGGGCGACCCCATGCAGAGCACGGCGGTCAGGGCCGCCGCGCTGCCGTTGACGCCGCCGCCCATGACGAGGAATACGAATCCGGCCAGAAGGGCCACGCCCAGCAGGATATAGTTCGTTTTGCGGGCGCGGCGCTCACAGGCACGGGGGCCAAAGCCCTGTTCCACCATCGCGTCGTCCCACTCGGTGGGGCGGCTGAACAGCACCCACGGGTCTTTTTCTTCCATATTCTTAGCCAGCACCCGGACAAACTCCTTGTCCTTGGCGCGGAACGCGCCGCGCCGCTCCGGTGCGGCCTGCGCCAGCGCAAATCCGCCCTGCACCGAGGCCAGCAGCACCCGGTCGCCCAGCAGTGCAAGGAAGAGTCCCAGCGCCGCAATGCCGGACAGGAGGTTGAAGCTGGACGGCTGATAGCTCTTGGCGTTCAGCAGGGCCACAGCGGCCTGCAGCAGGGCGGCACAAGCGGCCAGCGCGGGCATCGTCTCCATGCTGGGACGGCCCCGCAGGCCCTGCAGGCCGTCCCGCAGGACGGGCCAGCCCACGGCCAGTGCCAAGGCGTAGAAGAGCAAGTTGGCAGCGTAGAACGCCGCCGGGGCAGTCACGGGGTCCAGCCCGGCCAGCGGGCCGACAAGGCCCTCTGCGGCAAGGCCGAAGTGGAGCAGAACCAGCGCGAGGATGCCGCCCAGCGCACAGCGCAGGGTAAGGGTCGCGCTCATCCGGCGCAGCCGGTCGCCCATCTGCTCAGGCGCTTCGGGGGTCTTTTCCGCCTCGGTGGCCGCCTCTTCTGCAGGGGCGGCTGCCTCTGCAGCAGGCTGCGCAGGCGCTTCGGCGTCCGGCGTCTCTGCGGGAGCAGGCCCGTCGTCGTTCAGGTCAATGAGCGGCAGGCTCATGCTGTCGTCGCTGCTGGGCGGCGTCGTGCGGGTGGGGGCAGAGGGCGTTTCCTCGTCCTCCCCCTTGCCGAAGAAGTGCATGGCCGGGGCTGCATGAGGCTTCGCCGTCTTGTCCTCCGCAAATACCAGCTCGGGCAGCGGCACAGCAGGCCTCTCCGGCTTGGCATCCAGCTCTTTTTCCGGTCCCGGCTTCTGGACAGCCGGGGCTTCCGGGACGCTCTTCTCCGGCTTTTCGGCCTCCGGCTGAGGCTTCGGGCCGAAGAGCATGGCCTTCAGTGCCTGCATCTCCCGGTCCTCGTACTGCTCCTGCGGGGTGCGCGGGCCGTACTGGACGGCCTTTTTCCGGGAGGCGGACTGTTTTTCCGTTGGCTTTTTGTCCGGCTGGGGGGCAGGCGTCTCCGGCGCTTTGGGCTGGGACACTTGGGGCTTCTCCGGTTCCGGCTGGGGCGCACTCGCCGCACTCACCGCTCCCGCCGGCTCCGGCGTCTCAAGCTTCGAAGGCTCTGTCTCCTCTTCCAGCTTCAGGACAAGCTCCAGCTCGGAGGGTTTCTCCTGTTCCTCACCGCCCAGCCGGATCTCGCCGGTGCTGCTCTCTTCCACTGCGCCGTCGGCCTGCGGCTCCGTTTTCTCGCGGCGGAACAGCCGACCGAACAGGCCCTTATTAGGCTTTTCGGCCGCTCCATCGTCCCGTCGGGTCATCTCCTCCGGGACCTGCGCCACACTGGTCGTAAAAAAGGTACGGAATTTCTCGTCGCGGGCGTCGATCTCTTCCTGCGTCAGTTCCTTCCGCTCTTCATCCTTTGGCATCTGCTGTCTTCCCTCCCTGATCTCTTATTGAGGGCGTCTCAGCCCTGTGCGGCACGCTGGCTCTGGATCTCATACAGGATGATACCAGCCGCTACCGAGACGTTGAAGCTGTCCACACCGGTGCCTCGTGCAGCCATATCGAGGCTCACCACGCCGTCGCAGAGCTTCTTCACCAGCTGCGACACGCCGCTGCCCTCACTGCCCAGCACCAGTGCGATGGGGCCGGTGAGGTTATTCCGGCGCAGGGACACGCCATCCATATCGGCGCAGTAGACGAAAACGCCCTGCTCCTTGAGGCGGCGGATGGTCTCGCCTATGTTGGCCACCCGGGCCACGGGCAGTCGCTCCGCAGCACCGGCGCTGGACTTGATGACGGTGGGGGTCACGGATGCGCCGCCCCGCTTGGGGATGACGATGCCGTGTGCGCCGCACAGCAGAGCCGAGCGCATGACTGCGCCCAGATTGTGGGGGTCCTCGATGCCGTCACTCAGCACGAGGAAGGGCGGTTCGCCCTTCTCCTTGGCTGCGGCCAGCAGGTCCTCCACCGTTGCGTATTCGATCTCGCTGGCAAAGGCAGCTACGCCCTGATGGCTCTCGGTGCCGGTCATGAGGCGCAGCTTATTGGGGTGCACCCGCTTGACGGTGGCACCGGCCTCCTTGGCCATTGCGGTGTAGTAGGCCGCCACAGCGGGGGCCATGCCCTCTGCCAGCAGCACGGTATCCACGCCGGAGCCGCTCTTCAGCAGCTCCGTGACCGGGTTCTTTCCGTAAACAAGGCTCTCGTTCCGGGGCTGCTCCTCGGCCTTTTCGCGGCGGGGGCGGCGGGACGTATTGCGTTCTTCCATGAAGTGCTCCTTCCATTTCTATCGCAGGACGCCGTGGCTCTTCCGGCCCGGCGCCGTTGTGTTTCATTCAGCAAATCTTTCCATGCCGCAGTGCGGCAGGCGATGATGACTCATCTTGAAGTATAACATAAGAAGCCGGTGTTCGCCATAGAATTGTGATTTTTCTCCCGTGAAATTTCTGTGCTGCGGTCCGGACAGCACCGCATGGGGTAAGTGTTGTCCCTCTGCACACCGAGCATCCGTCTTTTTGCCGGAGGCAAAAGTTTTCCACATCCAAACCGCTTTACCCATCGTATATCGGCCCTGTTTTTTCCACAAGTTGAAAACCCTGTGGAAAGAGTTCAAAACTCAAGCGCTCATGCCTGTTTTTCAGGTTGAATTCCACACTTTCCACGAGGTTTTCCACATTCTCATCTCGACAGACTCAGAACCTTGCATACATTTTGTAATTTTCAAGTCAGAATTATGACAAATTTTTGAATCGAAGCAGCCATTCTTTTGCCTTTTTATCCAATATCATTTTGACGAATGCAGTCTTCTGTTGAAAATCGTCCCCTTTTATCCCTCTCTCGTTCCTCTGCTCAGATGTTGTCGTCGCTTGTAAAAATGTTGCATTTCACTCGTTTTTCCATTTTTCGACTGCGTTTCCGGCCAAGAAAGCTTCGGTTTGATTACAAAAACTCTCTAGTGGATTGATTTTGCCCTCTGTTTGGGGTATACTAAGGTTGCAACTTCGTTAAACCATACACGAAGTGCTGTGTGGGTACGAAGAGACCCCGATAAATTTTGGAGGTAAATAATATGTTGGTAAATGCAACCGAAATGCTCATCAAAGCCCGCGACGGCCACTACGGTGTGCCTCAGTTCAACATCAACAATCTGGAGTGGACCAAGGCTGTCCTGACCGCCTGCGAGGAGATGAAGAGTCCCGTCATTCTGGGCGTCTCTGAGGGTGCCGGCAAGTACATGACCGGCTTCAAGACCGTCGCCGCAATGGTGGACGCAATGGTCGATTCGATGGGCATCACCGTTCCGGTCGCTCTGCATCTGGATCACGGCACCTACGAGGGCTGCAAGGCCTGCGTTGAGGCTGGCTTCTCCTCCATCATGTTCGACGGCAGCCACTACTCCATCGAGGAGAATGTCGCTAAGACCACGGAGCTGGTCGCTCTGGCACACTCCAAGGGCATGAGCATCGAGGCCGAGGTCGGTTCCATCGGCGGCGTCGAGGACGGCGTTGTGGGCAACGGTGAGATCGCTGACCCCGCAGAGTGCGCAAAGATCACCGATCTGGGCATCGATTTCCTCGCTGCCGGCATCGGCAACATCCATGGCGTCTACCCGGCCAACTGGAAGGGTCTGGACTTCGAGGCTCTGGACCGCATCCACAAGGCTACCAACAACATTCCTCTGGTCCTGCATGGCGGCACCGGCATCCCCGACGACATGATCGCCAAGGCCATCAGCCTCGGCGTCTCCAAGATCAACATCAACACCGAGTGCCAGCTGGTCTTCGCTGAGGCCACCCGCAAGTACATCGAAGAGGGCAAGGATCAGCAGGGCAAGGGCTTCGACCCCCGCAAGCTGCTGGCTCCCGGCGCAAAGGCCATCGAGGCCAAGTGCAAGGAGAAGATCGAGCTGTTCGGCTGCGCAGGCAAAGGCTAAGCCGAAGCTGTCCTTCTGAACAATACTCCACCCGATAGAAAGAGCGACCCCGCTGTGTTGAACTCAGCACAGCGGGGTCGCTCTTGTTTTATCTTTTTATTGAGGGGCATCTGCTATGCATCGCACCGAAATGCTCTCCGGCTCCTGCATCGTCTCTGCTTCTTTTACTGCTTTCTGAAAGAGCGGAAGCATCTTCGCCATCTCAAAGCCATTCTCTGTTTTTGCATACTCCGGTGCCATCGTGATGCGGTACTCCGCCTTTGCCTTGCTCCACTGTCGGACCGAAAAGTGTTCCGGGATCACATCCAGCCATTTCCCTGTCTCTCCAAACTGAGAAACCGCGTCGATCTGGAGCCGGAACAGATTTTTGGCAAAATACGCGCTCCATTCCATTTCTTTCTGAGCCACTTCATGCAGGTCCTGCACCGTTTCATCCGCCCGGCAGAACGTCACAAACCCTGCCTGCGCCATCCTCTCTCTGGCTTCCAGCAAAGAGAGAACGCTGCCCGTTTCATCGACCAGATAGCCGTTGGTCGTGGGGTCGAGCATACACCATTTTCCCAGAGTCCTGTCAAAAATCTCTGTCACGACATGACAGTCGCTGTCAAAGGGCGAATAGGGCAGCATTCTCACTCTCCGGGCGTAGATCCCCAGTGCCAGACAGCATTCCTCCAGTATCTTGGATTTGTTCAGACAATTGATCCCATGCTCCGGCTGCTCCAGACTGTATTCCAGCAGCGCCAGCCCATTGCACGGAACGCTGTTATCGTACCACGCACTGTGTGTCAGTTTCGGGGCAAGATACTTCAACAGCCGCACACTGTGCTCCAGCTCTGTCCCGTTTCCGGCAATTTCATTGAGATGATATTTTTCTTTCAGCTCTGCATACTCCGGGCAGTCAAAACGATATTCTACCTGTGCCTGCTTTCCGAGTTGAAAGCTCTGGTTATTGCAGAGTATCCCCCGATAAATATCATAAAGTGTTTTATTTTCCTCATTTCCCATCATGCGCTTCCCCTTTCTGATTTTATCCATTATAACAATTTCAGACAGAAATTACAATCCGCAGACACAACAAAAACCGCCCTGAGAACTCTCAGAGCGGCATATTCAAGTCGGCGACTACCTATTTTCACAAGCCGTTTCCAGCTAACTATCTTGGGCACGAGTGAGCTTAACTGCTGTGTTCGGAATGGGAACAGGTGGAACCTCACCGTCATCGTCACCGACCATATGACTAGCTAAGTATATCATTTCTGACTTACTTTGTCTAGTATTTCTTGAAGGACGTGCCTTCAAAACTGAATAATCACTGCTTACATTTTTTCGTTGACTCTAAGAGTCTCAAGCGAATTGTGGTCAAGCCCTCGACCTATTAGTACACGCTTGCTGAATGGATCGCTCCACTTACACATCGTGCCTATCGACCTTGTAGTCTTCAAGGGGTCTTACTTGTTTAAAACAATGGGATATCTTATCTTTGGGTCGGCTTCACGCTTAGATGCTTTCAGCGTTTATCCGATCCGTACGTAGTTGCCCAGCTATGCTCCTGGCGGAACAACTGGTGCGCCAGAGGTACGTCCGTCCCGGTCCTCTCGTACTAGGGACAGCTCCCATCAAATATCCTGCGCCCACGACAGATAGGGACCGAACTGTCTCACGACGTTCTGAACCCAGCTCGCGTACCGCTTTAATGGGCGAACAGCCCAACCCTTGGAACCGACTTCAGCCCCAGGATGCGATGAGCCGACATCGAGGTGCCAAACCTCCCCGTCGATGTGGACTCTTGGGGGAGATCAGCCTGTTATCCCCAGGGTAACTTTTATCCGTTGAGCGATGGCATTTCCACTCACATACCACCGGATCACTAACTCCAACTTTCGTTACTGCTCGACCCGTCAGTCTCGCAGTTAGGCTCGCTTCTGCGTTTGCACTCTTTTGCTTGATTTCCGTTCAAGCTGAGCGAACCTTTGAACGCCTCCGTTACTTTTTAGGAGGCGACCGCCCCAGTCAAACTGCCCACCTAACAATGTCCCCCGACTCGATTCAGAGCCGCAGGTTAGAATTCCAATATCGCAAGGATGGTATCCCAACGGCCACTCCGCAGAAGCCAAAGCTCCTGTTTCCCAGTGTCCCATCTATCCTGTGCATGCAACATCGAAACCCAATATTAGGCTACAGTAAAGCTCCATGGGGTCTTTCCGTCTTGTCGCGGGTAACCGGCATCTTCACCGGTACTACAATTTCGCCGGGCGGGCTGTTGAGACAGTGCCCAAATCATTACGCCTTTCATGCGGGTCAGAACTTACCTGACAAGGAATTTCGCTACCTTAGGACCGTTATAGTT
>ERZ1106929.340-NODE-340-length-55136-cov-4.880848_pt1 | contig 55136 bp, 60 predicted proteins | sample MGYA00403662_ERZ1106929 | MGnify/ENA primary metagenome ERZ1106929 (study PRJEB35170, sample SAMEA104062442) | human gut metagenome | biome: human gut; feature: human-associated habitat; material: faeces | place: Denmark | collected 2013-02-20 ... | reverse complement strand
GTTCTCGGTCTGAATACAACTCCATGCATCAGCCGCATTATAGAACTTAAACACCTGAAATCCCTCATTCGTCAAATAGAGAGAAACCAGGTCGGCAATTTCCTGCTCATCATCTACAATCAAAAGTTTGTAGTTTTGTTCCATTCTGTATCCTTCCATTTTTGATAGATTATACATCCAATATAACATGAAAAAGTCAATTTTCGGTCAAACTTTTCAATCAATCTGAGGTTAAAATCTCCATACCGTCAGGTGGCATACAAACAGAGGACTGTTCTGGCGTTGCTGCTTCCAAAAAGGCAGCCGTAAACCTCACGCCATTTTCCGTATTCTCCATATTACAGGATATCCCATGGTGATCCAGTATCATTTTTGTGATATACAGACCCAGGCCGCTTCCTCCGCTGTTCCGGTTCCGGGATTTGTCCACCCGGTAGAAAGGCGTAAAGAGCCTCCCTAAATCCTCCTGTTCAATGTGTATCCCGCTGTTTTCCACTGAGAGAACGCCTTCCCGCAAAGCCACAGTGATGGCAGCTCCACGGGGCGAATAAACAACCGCATTGTCCAGCACATTGGAGAACACCTTTTCCAAAAGCCTTGCATCCCCCGCATAATGGAAGTCCGGCTGGATATCCTGCCGCAGATCCATACCTTTATCCTCGATCCGGCCCATGACTTTCCGGCAGGCTTTCTGCAGCATCCGGCTGATGTCCAGGTCTGCCCGCTCCAGCCGGAAGTCACTCCCTCCCATTCTGGCAGCGGAAAGGATGTCTTGGACAATCCGCTCCATATCATTTACCGTTTTCATACAGTGCCGCAGATAAGTATCCCGGTCCTTGTAATCTCCAACCTGGTAGATCATTCCCTCCAGTTCCCCCTTGATAATAGCAATAGGGGTCTTCAGTTCGTGGGAAACAGCAGTAAAGAAGTCAATCCGCTGCCTCTCCTGTTCCCGCTCCCGCTCAATATCCATCTGAAGCTGCTCGTTTGCCTCCTGGAGACTGACAAGTGCTTTGTTCAGGCGCTCCGACATCTCATTTAAGCTGTCCGCAAGAACGCCGATCTCATCCCTTTGCCTGACCTCACACTTCCATGTCATATCCAGGCTGGTCATGCGCTTTGCCACACTGCAGATATGGATCAGCGGCCTGGAGAAATATCTGGAGCAGACCAGCGCCGCAAGAACAGAAATCAGCAGGATCACCACTGCAATCAGCGGGATGAGTTTTAATAGGATTTCATAGGACTGAGATACCGCAACCAGGGAAATTTCCGCAGAAACCTGATATGTCTGCCATCCTTCCTGAAAAGTGGCAGAACAGCTCATGGTTCTGTCTGCTTCTTCCAAATTCTCCGGATCTGCATAATTTACAGAGAACACATCGTTTCCATCTGTGTCGGTGATCCGCACCGTGGCATTATTTTTCATAGAAAATGCCAGAATCTCCTCTGAGCCTGCCTCCCAGCCGCTCCGTTCCAGTGTCTCCATCAGTCTGTAAAAGTCGGAAGTCGCCTGGCTTTCCAGTTCCGTCTGGTAATTTTTCGGCAGGAAGACCATAACCACAGCATAAATGATGATACAGCAGGCCAGCAGCAATGCCAGCATACTCAGGAAGGTCTTTGCCTGAATACTTTCACTGATTTTCTTTTTCAATTCTATATCCCACTCCTCTGATAGTTTCAATATAATCCACGCCCAGTTTCTTACGGATATTTTTGATATGCGTATTCACGATCTTCTGATCGCCATAATACTCATATCCCCATACGCTGTCCAGAAGGCTCTCCCTGGAAAACACTTTTCCCGGATTTTCCAAAAGCAGCTTCAGGATCTCAAACTCCCGGCTGGTGAGGGATACCTCATCCGTTCCTACCAGCACCTCATAATTTTCCCCATCCAGTGTGATCTCTTTATACCGGATCACAGAAGGTTCCTCCTCGGTTCCCTGTTCCGTCCGACGCAGCACCGCCTCAATCCTGCGCAGTACAAGAGGCATGGAAAAGGGCTTGATAATATAGTCATCCGCCAGGACATCAAAGCCCTTCATCTGGCTGGCGTCATCATCCCGTGCCGTCAACATGATGATCGGCGTCCGGCTTTCTTTCCGCAGGATCTCGCAGACTGCAAACCCGTCAATCTTCGGCAGCATCAGGTCCAGCAGCACCAGGTCCGGATTGCATCTCCGGAATGTCTCAATCCCTTCCAGACCGTCACCGGCGCCATATACCGTATATCCTGCATCCTCCAGGAACGCCCGGACAATGTTCTGGATGGAAATTTCATCTTCTATAATCAAAATCGTCTTTGCCATAACAGCACCTCCGCTATTTGGACAACAGTGTATCATACAAAGATGGAGTTTTGGTGGAGTTCCCTGATTTTTCATACGGATTTTAAACTTTTCATAGTTTTCCATTTTCTACGGAAAAAGCCCAGGAGATTACTCTCCTGGGACATCCACAAACTTGTATCCGACTCCCCAAACGGTCTGGATATATTCTTTTGTTGTGACCTTCCGCAACTTTTGGCGGATATTCCCAATAACACAGAATACGGCGCTGCTCACATCCACCGGCTCCTCCTGCCAGACTGCCTGGTAGATCTGCTCTTTCGTGAAAACTCTTCCTGGCTGACTGGAGAGATAAACAAATGTCTGAAATTCATACGTTTCCGTCAGCGGAAGTACGCTCCCCTGATAAGAAACCTGATGTTGGACAGGATCAATACAAAGACCGGAATACTGAAGAACCTCATCACTCGCTGTCGCCGGCTTCTCTGTATCGAATCTTGCCAGAAGCTGCTCTGTCACCTTTCCGGCTGGATCCGTGGTACGGAGGATGATTTCGATTTGTTCCATTGCTCACCACCTGTATAAAATTCGAAAGACATTATGCCGTTTCAGTGTTAATCAAAGATTTAATTTTCCCAATCAAATCATAATCGGTCTTGGAGCAAAATACTCCCCCGTAAAGTTTTGTCTTTTGTTCAAGCAGGCAATCGTCACCGCTAGAAATAAGGAGGAAGGGGACGGTAATTCCTTTTTGACAAATTTCTTCGAGCAAATCCAAACCTGTGCCATCCTTCATATTATAATCAGAACAGATTGCTTCAATTTCGGTATTTTCCAGCACTTGTAAGGCTTCTTTTACTCCTGATGCCTCATAAACTTCAAAGTGCTTTTTCATAATTGAAACTAAAGACCTCAAATAATCTAAGTTATCATCAACAACAAGCAGTTTCTTCATTCTTTCTGTTGTTCCTCCCTTTCCGTTATCCCCGTACTTTGCTAGTTCTTTCCTCTCGCCCTTGCTTATGTATAGTTATCTATTTGATTGATATCTTATCTTTGTTCATAAAAGTCCCACTTTTTCTAACGTAAATTTATTTTATATCAGTAGCATACTAAAAGACATGAGTAATTCACGCAAACATAAACTGCGCAAATTACTCATGCCTAATTCTTCGAGGACAACTATACTGAATTTGTACCACGAAAGGAGCGAATATATATGAGTACATTATTACAAGTCATGGATGTAACCAAAGTTTATAAGAACCAACCCAAACCCGGTCTTGACCATGTTTCGTTTAAGGTTGCACAAGGTGAGTTTCTAGGCATTATGGGCGCTTCCGGCTCTGGCAAAACGACCCTTTTGAATGTTTTATCTACAATCGACGTTCCGACCAGCGGCCATATCATTATGGGGAAAACCCATATTGAAAAACTTGGTCAAGGACAGGCCGCTGATTTCCGCAAAAACAATCTGGGCTTCATCTTTCAGGAATATTTCCTTTTGGATAGCCTAACTGTGCGCGAAAACATTGCCGTCCCGTTGACTTTACTGCACAAGCCAGCGAAAGAAATCGACAGAAAAGTTAAGGAGCTGGCAGAACTGTTTGGAATTGATTCCCAGCTAAAAAAATATCCCAGTGAATTGTCCGGCGGTCAGCGGCAGCGTGTGGCGGCGGCTCGTGCAATGGTAAAACGACCTCCGCTGATCTTTGCGGACGAACCTACCGGCGCACTGGATTCCAGTTCCGCCACTGAACTACTGACTGCATTAACAGAAGTCAACCACACCTTGGGAACCACAATCCTCATGGTGACGCACGATCCGTATGCTGCCAGCTATACAGACCGCATCCTTTATTTCAAAGATGGACATATCATCTCCGAATTGCAACGCCACGATGCTGAACGGCGGCGTTTCTATGAAGCTATCATGCAGGAATCGGCCCGCCAGGACGAGAAGCGGTAACTGGGGGTGATAATATGAATTTAGCAACAATAGCATTAAAAAATCTGAAACGGAACTTTTCTTTTTATTCTCTGTATCTTGTTTCCGTTTCTTTCGTTTTGATGATTTATTTCTGCTTTACCTCTTTTTCCATGAATGAGGTTATCATGGAAAAAATCTCGTCGGATGGCCGTGTAGAAATGATGTGCAGCGTAGTTGCGGTATTTATCATGGTGTTTGTTGTGTTCTATATGTTCTATTCAAATAACTTCTTCATGCGCCGCCGGATGAAAGAATTGGGCATTTATGCTCTGCTTGGATACCGAAAGGGGGATATGCTTCGCCTGCTGACCATAGAAAATATCTTTGTTTGCCTTGGCGGGATGTTCGTCGGCATTTTAGCTGGTAGCTTGTTGCACATTGGTATAACGGCAGGAATTGTTACTTTACTTGGATTGACGATTGATATGGGGGCAATTCCGTTTATCAATCCACAGGCCGTCAGCTCAATCTTCCTGTTTATCCTTGCTGTACTGCTTACCCTTACACTTTCCAATGCAGGATTGCTTCTAAAATCAACCCTTTTGGATCTGGTGCGCTTGGAAAAAAAGGTGGAGAAGCCTGTCCACACGAATATCGTTTTCTCCATCATCGGAATTGTTTTTCTGCTCGGTGGGTATGCTCTGGCACTGGATATGGTTCGGGGGGCTCAGTCTGTTTGGACAACGATTGGTTTTTACCCTATTGCATTGCTGACGCTGGTACTGGTAGTAGTTGGCACAGTATTGACCATCTATTCTTTCGTGCCTTTCGTATGTCAGTGCATCAAAAATCGTCATAGCATTTTGTACCGGGAAAACACGATTATTGTTGCTCCCAAATTTATGCACCGTATCCGCTCCAATGCAAAGTCACTGATTCTTTTGATTCTGCTGGTTGCAGGAACGCTTTCCGTTTTTGGCGCAACCACGCTTTCGGTTTGGTATCCTTACAGAGCCGTGGAACGAATTATTCCTTCCGCTATCGAATACCGGGTTGAGGACGAACAACTGAACAAGCAGGCACTGAAAGCACTGGCTGAAGGACTAAATGGTCAGGAATATCAGGTACAAGAAACCGACTTGCTAAAAATCACTGCCTCATCAGATCGGCTTCCCGATGAATACAGCATTAGCAGTGAAGGAGTACGCACACCCGGATTTGAGTGTATGAGTCTGACCGACTACAATGCTTTACTGAATAGCCAGGGAAAAGAAAGTTCCATTTCCGAGCTTAGTAATACGGAATGTGTTTTGGTGAAATACCGGCCCGACCCTGACAACGCTGATGTTGGCGCTGTTTATCATCTGGACATTGGAAATGGTGTTTCAACTGATGTAACCGTTGTTCAGACTACTTTGGATAACCCGATTGGATTCGCAAATAGTGTTGCCACGCTTGTAGTCTCAGACCAACTTTATCAGACCATCGCAAACGGACAGCCTGAAAAAATTACCGTTGTAAGCATCAATGGCGGAGATACCCGTTCAGATGGAACCGCCTATACGATTTTGAAAGATGCTATGCCGGACAACGTCTATCTTGCAAGTGCCTGGCAACGACAGACGGAAATCATTCAGCTTAACAGCTCCACCTATCTGCTGATTGCATTTGCCACGATTATCTTTCTAATTGCAACTGGCAGCATCCTCTACTTTCAAAATCTGTCTGCGGTCACCTATGATCGGGATGATTACAATATCCTTCAACGCATGGGATATAATAAAAATATGATAAGACGATGCGTCCGCCGTCAGATTCAGATTTACTTTGTGATTCCTTATGTGATAGGTATGCTGCACAGCATTTTTGCCATTATATGTTACAAATCGGCATTGATGGACGATGTGCTGGGCCAGGCAGGTGAGGTTATTTTACCCATCGTCTTGGCCATTGGAATTTTTTCCATCGTTTACTTTATCTACTATGAAGTGACAAAATACTCCTGCTATAAAGCAGCCATGAACTAAATTTACCGCAGGCGGCTGGTTTCCTTACAGATGCCAGCCGCCTGCGGCTACCCATTTGCTTCACTTGCAGATTTAGTCCATGTTGAGTAGAATAAATGCAGATGGGAGGTGCCGCCGTGAAACAAAAATATATGGTAAGACAAGGTCTGATGATACTCAATCAGCTATTTCTTATCGTGTTTCTTTGTGTAATGAATACTGTCGGAGCTAAAATACCAGCGGAAAATACCGTTCACATTGTACTTCTGACACTTTTATTTTTTGACGGATACTACATATCCGGTAAAAACCTAAAAGGAAATCCTGTCCTATCAAAATTTGCAATTCTCCTTGTAGTATTTGGATGGCATTTTGGACTATCTTTATTTTCTGCCTACCCCCTTGCAGATGCAGCATCCATTGTTATTTTACCAATTTGCCTGTATCAACTGGTGAACTTCGTGCAGGCGTTTCTTTTTCAAGGGGCAAATTACAAGGGAAGAAAACTATTTCTGTCCGGGATAGCTGCAATCTGCTTTATAGCAACTATCAGCTTTTTCTTTGACAGGGTATGGTTTTATGTCCTCTACAACATTCAGTTTATAGTTTCCTTTGGTTGGTGTATTGCTATATCTGCAATCCATCATAAACGAGTATGGTTTGTGTTAAGGAGCCAAAGAAAACAGCTCCTATTTTCTGTGATCTTTGTTTTGCTTCCATTTATTTGCTACACGGCAGTTTTTTCCAAAAAAGAAAACTATGTTGAACAGATGGGGCTATACCTGATTGTCATACTTACATTTGTCAGTATCCACAGTATCATTTTTCGGGCGAAGTCACAGAAGCCTTTTTTTACATTAAGTCAGCCTACAATAGCCATTTTCCTTTTCGGATGCACTGCCAGCTTCGTGCTGATCGTATGGTGGTTTGGCCTGCCCATTTTAACGGCAGTTACGTTGCTTTACTTGCTCGTTTTCTGTGGACTGATTTATCGCCTACTACTGTTTTGGAAGGCAAGCAAATTGGATAATTATGCCTCAGATGCAGTTCCTTCTTTTTACGAATATACCGTAGCACAACTCAAACATGAAGAAGCGTTGAGAAAGAAATTTACCAATTATTTGCATGATGATATTTTGCAGGACATCCTCTCGATGAAAAACCTGTTGCACAAAGCCGGGCAGCCTGAAGTTCAGCAACTGCTGGATGATACGCTGCGGAAACTGACATCTTCCATACGTTCCCAAATGCAGGCATATCATCCGAAATTGTTAAAGAATTTGACCTTCAAGGAAAATTTGCAAAGCGTCCTTGACTCCATCACTAACGACAGTAACACCATCGTTGCCTTAGAATGTAAGGACGATATTTTTCTGGTAGAGCCATATACCATGTTGATCTGCCGATTTGCGAGGGAATTGACCGTAAACGCCCTCAAACACTCTCATGCAACAAGGATTGAAGTAAAACTGCAACAAGAGCATGACATGATTGCCCTGCAAGTATCCGATAATGGTGATGGATTTTCAGTAACGGCGGACAATCCATCCCTTCATCATGGGCTATCTTCTATCAATGAGCAGGTGACTTTTCTGAATGGACACATGACAATCAAAGGTAATCCAGAAGGTGGGACAAATGTTGACATCCGCATACCCATGAAAGGAGATGAATCCTATGCGAGTTTTGTTGGTCGATGACCATGCGCTTTTTGCTCAAAGTCTGGCGATTGTATTATCAGACTTTCCATCCATCGAACAATTTTCAAATATCAAATCTGTTGATGAAATAGAGGCAACGATTGAAAGGGAGAAGCCGGATATTCTGCTGATGGACATCAATCTCGGAAAACTGTCCGAAGAAGATGGTTTGCTCCTGGCACAGAACCTTTTGCAAAAGTATCCAAGCCAAAAAATTGTTATCTTGTCAGGCTACGACCTTCCAGTTTATCGCAAAGAAGCTAAGAAACTGGGGGCAAAAGGTTTTATCAACAAGGATATTGAACCAGAAGAACTGCTGCACATTCTGGAAGCCATAAATAATGGTTCCACCTACTTTGAAAAAGATGGAGTCTATGTAGAAGAACTAACAGAAACCGAAAAGCAGGTTCTGCGTATGCTGGCGAATGGCATTAAGAGGAAGGAAATTGCCGAACAGCTTTTTATGAGTGAGAGAACTGTTTCCAATCACTTGCAGCACATATTTGAAAAATTAGCTGTTTCCTCAGCAGTAGAGGCTGTCACAAAATCTATCCAGTTGGGATATATCCCTCCACTTTAATTAGCCTCAACATAAAACGGCCTGCATCTACAGGCCGTCCTTGTTGATGGTATTCTGTTCAGTCTTTACGCCGGATCACGTGAACCTGTTTTTCCTTTTTGCCTTCTGTCCGCTGTTCCAGAGCAAATACCTTATTGCTGGCAAGCTCAGAAACCTACTATAAATAGTTTTATTCCATTTGACACATACTATATCTTGTGCTACTATAATCTTGTATTTGAGTTTTTGTGTCATCCCGAAATGGGAGTCTGGGCCATTCACCCAGGACACATGCTGTTTAAGTTGGAAAATCGTGTCATTATAATGCCGTTTTTACGGCACTGTAATGGCACTTTTTTTATTTTCACTATTATTTATTTTAACGCCCAAAGAGGCAGAAAGGAGAATTTCTATGTCAGCAATCATCTTTTTACCAGGGAGGCCAACATCGGATCCTCAGATCATGCAGGCAAAGAACAGCAACACGACCTATACGACTCTGGACATCTCCTGCCCCCAGCGGGGAGCAGACGGGAACAAAGAGACCGTATTCTATTCCTGCTATTTCAATTCATTTCTGGCAGACCGCCTGATCAAAGCAGGAGTAAAAAAGTCAACCGGTCTGATTATCATTGGAGAGCTGGAGCTGCATCCCTTCATTCATCAGAAAGGGAAAAACCAGGGGAAACCGAACTCCGGCCCCAGCGTGGTTGTCAAAGAGTGGCAGTTTGCGCCCTTGACTTATGACGATGTAAACGGGACCAATCCCGGTGTACCTGGAGGCGTTCCTCAGAACGGCTATGGACAGCCCGGAGGAGCTCCTGTTCCCAATCAGCAGGGCGGATACCCGACACCTGCACAGGGCGGCTATCCACAGGCATCCGGTGCCCCTGCCGGCAATTATGCACCTGCAGGCGCCGCACCGCAGAACCAGAATGGATATGCGCGGGGAGGACAGGGAAGAACAAATGCTCCTCGTGGCAACGTACCACAGAACGGTTACAGCCAGCCCCAGAACGGCTACGCTCCGAATCCTGGAAGCGCACCGAATTACGCACAGGGCAATCCGAACCAGCAGCCTTCCGGCGGCTATGCTCCTGGAAACGGGGCAGCTCCGGGAACACAGGGCGGCTATCCGGGAGATGGATTTACCCAGGTTACAGAACAGCAGGCAGAGACACTTCCCTTTGTCGCTTGATGCTGACCACAAAAAATTACATAAGGAACGATCCATGTAGAGAATTGCACCCGGAGACTACTCCGTACAGGCAGTTCTTTTTTTTGTGTCCGCACAGGATCCAGGAGAGCGCCGATCATCGGCTCTCCTGGGTGCGGCACAGCAGTTTTAAGAAGAAAGGAAGAATTTACATGAAAGCAAAGAAAACCAGAACGATCAAAATGACGTTACAGATCACTGTACTGTGCCTGTTTGCGGCGGCATTTCTGCTTCCAAAGGGGAGCCAGTCCTATCTGATGACCGGTATCGCCGCTGCAGGTGTCATCGTTTCCCTGGCACTCCTTATCATCCCTCCGATTGCTTCCGGGCTCCGGAAATTGCGGATTCCGGCTGGGAGGGCAATGGATACAGGAAACGGGAACTCGGATCTGGAAACCATCCTGATCCGGCAGATCAGCTACCACATCACAGACACTCTTCAGTCTGCTTTTCCGGAAGCTACCTGGGAGTTTGCAGAACCCCTGCGTCTTTCCCACCTGCTGGATGGCGATACGATCCGCTTATCTACCAGGAACACCGGTAATCATAACTTTGCGGAAGTGTCTATGGATGAGTACGGAAACCTGCATCTTCAGATGCTGACTGTCTCTGCGTTGAAACGGAAAGGCAACAAAGACGCATCCCCGGATACGCCAAAGGTTGATCCTGCGTCCTGGTACTCCCTGATTGGGAAACCATTCCTTGTGGAAATGATCGGGAATTTACAGGCAAAAGGACACCAGAAGCTGTTCATCGGAGAACAGGGGGACGTTTATATCCTCAATGGGAAGGAGCCGGAAGTAAAAGGCAAGCTGGAGCATTTCCCGCCGAAAGCCTACTGGCCTGCACTCCTGCAGGTGTTTGCTGATGATGAACTGGAAGCGGCAGAGACGGAAAACGCAGTAGAGATCACCTGGGCATAAGGAGGAAAAGCAACGATGGTAAGTGGAAAATTAGTGGAGAGCTGGACCTTCCAGCGCACGCTCCCAGAACCTTTTAAGGACTATACGGATGACGCCGTGTTTAAGAATATCGCATCCAAATACTGTACCCAGCCGCAGAAGAGAAGCACCCTCCATGCGGCTACGCTGCAGGCCGTCCTGACCTATATGGAACTGGAGGAGCCCGCAGGCGGAAAGTCAGCAGCGGAACTGGGCGCAATCGGGAGCCAGACCAATACCTATACGGTGGCAGAATATCCCAGCCGTACCGGAGAACTTCATGTGGTGGTCTATAACCCTGCAAACGGGAAATTTATTGCCGGGAAGTACACGGTGCCGCCGGATACGGAAAATACACCGGAAAAATATGTATTCAAAGATTCCCAAAACACAGGGACAGCATTATTATTCGCCCTGATGCCTACTTTTCTTTCTGATGAGGAGTTTAATGAGAAATACCAGCAGTTAAAGGAATACCGTGCAGCCGGTTATCCGGACATGGACGAGGCGGCGGAAACAGCGGCGGTCCTTTGTGACAATGCTTACCGCCGGATCCGATACAGTGATACGCTCCCAACGGGAGGGATCCGCACGGATATCGCTGCCAATGGTGTCATCCCGCTGCTCAAACCACTGGCCCTTCAAACTGGGGCCTATGCGCCCACGGAGATCATCCACGGAGCGTTCCAGGTACTGAAGCCCGGCAACACCTTTAAAAAGAAAGCGGAAGTCATAGCAAAAGCGGATTTCATGGGGCAGTATGTCTTATCACCTGCCCGTGTACTGACTCCGGAGGAGGAACTGACCGTCCCGGTACTGCCAGACTGGTATATCATTCCGAAGGAAGTCAAACGGATCTGTGAACACGCAAAGATTACTACGGACACGGTACAGCCCATGCGGAACTTTCTTCTGCGTGGTCCTGCCGGCACGGGAAAAACAGAAGGCGCCAAAGCGATTGCGGCCGGCCTCCATCTTCCCTACCGGTGCCTGACCTGCTCCGCCAATACGGAGGTCTTCGACCTGCTGGGGCAGATCCTTCCGGATGTGGACGGGAAACGCACCGCCCTGGAGCGGCAGTATCCGTCTTTCCAGGATATCATGCTGGATCCGGCAGGCGCCTATGAGAAGCTGACCGGGACCTATGATGAGAATATCAGCGAGGATGAGGTCTACAAGCAGCTCATCGACACCATTTTTGATGAGATGCACGAATACTATGCCTCCAAAACCAGCCAGCAGCATTTCCGCTATGTAGATACGCCGCTGGTGGAAGCAATACGGAACGGATACTTGATAGAGATCCAGGAGCCGACGGTCATTGCAAATCCCGGTGTGCTGGTGGGATTAAACTCCCTGATGGACCGGTGCAACAGTGTATTTCTCCCCAATGGAGAGACGGTACAGCGGCATCCGGACATGGTGATCGTCGTAACAACCAACAATGACTATGCTGGCTGCAAGCCCTTAAACCAGTCCGTAATCTCCCGTATGAGTATGCTCATCGACCTGATGGAGCCGGATGAGGAGACACTGGTGGAACGTGTACTTGGCGTTACCGGCTGCAAAGAGAAAAAGACCGTTCAGACAATGGCACGGATTGTCCACTCCATCTCGGAATATTGTCGGGAAAACCTGATCACAGATGGATGCTGCGGTGTCCGGGAACTGATTTCCTGGGTGCAGTCCTATATGGTCTGCGGCGATATCCGGGAGGCGGCCCATTACACCATCCTGCCTTCTGCTACGGCAGATGCGATCAGCCGTGCGGAGGTTGAGGAAAGCTGTCTGGATACTGTCCTGCCATCCTGAAAAGAGAGGAGGCAAGCCAGTGGGTAAAACGCCTCTTACAGAACCAGAAATGTATGCACTTCTTGCAAAAAACCTGTCCTACTTACGCAAATCTCAGGGCGGGCTTTCCCAAAGAGCGGTGGCACGGATCTTACACCTGCCGCCAAAAACCATTATGAATTACGAAAACTGCAGGGCCACTCCGCTTGCCTATGCTGTCCTGAAACTGGCAGATTATTACGGCTGCTCCGTGGAAGACCTGCTGACAAAAAATCTCACAGAAAGGAAATAGAAGATTGAACAGTAACCAGAAAAAATTAAAGCAGATGATCCGGGAAGAGGAATCTTCCATTACCGATCAGGAATTTTTTACGTCCTCTGCCTTCCATCAGTATCTGACCTCTCAGGCTCGTGCTGCTACCGGGCGTTACTGCTACGGCCTGCAGGCACTGATTTCCTGGGACGAATCCGATGGTGCGGCACTGGCTTACACAGACTCTTATAAGATCTACCTGAACGCAGCAAACCGTGTTACCCAGAGCTTTCCGTCCCGCTTCCTGCGGGCGCTGAGCCTGGTAGGGATGACCGGACATGAGACGGCACATCTTCTGTTTACGGATTTCACCACCCGGAACCTTTACCTGACAAACCTGGGGAACGGCTCTTTTTACCCGGAAGATCCTTCCGTGGAACTGCCGGCCTATCAGAAAAACCAGACGGAAATCCTGGACGCCCTGCAGGAAAAGGACAAGGCCGTATCTCTGACCTTGCAGACCTGTGCGGCTTCTCTTCAGAACATCCTGGAAGACATCTATATTGAAGCAAGGATGTGTGCTGCCTTTCCCGGCAGCTTCCGAAAGGGTATCCAGCTCAATAACCTGCGGATGCTGGAGCAGATCCCGGATCTTCACGAACAGCTCAGCCGGAACTACCAGCCGTTTACGATTGCCTCCAACCTGCTTCTGGCTTATTGCCGGTCCGGCACCATCAGTAACCGCTTCCACAGCGGCAGCGAATACCTGGATGTGCTGGCCGATGGTATGGAGTATATCGACACGGCGCTGGAAGCACCATCGATCAAAGAACGGCTGACTGCGACAAACTGCCTGCTTGTCCTGTTCTGGGACTTTATCAAACCGCTGGTAGAAGAAATGCGGGAGAAGCTGGAACACCAGGATGAAACGGAAGCAACAGAGGAGCTTCAGGATCTTCTGGATCAGCAGATTGCAGGCGGCACGCCCATTCCTCTGGGAAAAGGTGGTGGAGAGGTAAAAAATATCCCTTCCGCCAAAGGAGGCGCAGGCACCGATCCGCAAGACGCAGATTTCTTTTCTTCCAAAGGCCGTCAGGAAAGCCTGAAGGAAGCGGAAAAAGTGATGGCGGAGGAAGGCGGGCGGATTGCCCTTGCCAAGACCAGCGCTATTTTAGATGGCAATGATCCGGGCGTAACCTACGCATCCCAGTATGCCGGCACCGGCTATGAGGATGCGGCATCAGATATTGCCCGTGTCTTAAATGAAGCCGCAACAGAAAGAGCGCAGGCAGCCTATGAGCAGCAGCTGACAGAAGAATTACAGAAAGCAGCAAATGATATCCATTACGGAAATGCCCATGCCGGTATCCATGTGACCATTCATCGGGTACAGGAGATTTCAGACCGGCTGATCCGGCAGTATGAGGAAGTTGCACCTCCTCTTCTCAGGGCGTCAAAACGCCTGCAGAGTTCCATCCTTCCTCTCTTAAAAGAGGAGGCGGAAGGCGGAAAGCAGAAGAACCTTCTGTATGGACGGCGGCTGGATATGCGCTCCTTCCATCACCAGGACGGTTCTTTCTTCATCCGGACCAGGCTCCCGGCCGATGAACAGCGGCTGGCAGTAGGGCTCCTGATTGACGAAAGCGGATCTATGGGCTGGGGTGACCGTATCACTCACGCCAGAAAGACAGCCATTGTCCTTTATGACTTCTGTGTCAGCCTGGGGATCCCGGTGACCATCTATGGCCATTCCACGGATTACCGGGGCGTAGCCCTCTATTCCTATGCGGAGTTTGACTCTGTGGACGAGAATGACCGCTACCGGCTGATGGATATGATAGACCGCAGCGGCAACCGGGACGGCGCAGCGCTCCGCTTTGTTGCAGAGCATCTGTCGAAAAGACCGGAGAACCGGAAACTTCTGATCCTGATCTCCGACGGTCAGCCAGCCGATACCGGTTATCGCGGCACGGAGGCAGAGGCGGACCTGCGGGGAATCAAGAAGGAATACGCCAGACAGAATATCGTACTGTTTGCGGCAGCCATTGGAGAGGACAAGGACGCCATCCAGCGCATCTATCAGGAAGGATTCCTGGATATTACCCGTCTGGACGACCTGCCGAAAAACCTGACGCTCCTCGTTAAACAGTACCTCAAATAAATCATAGAAAGAAGGGATAACTTATGAGCCAGTCTTATCAGAATCTGGCATCGGACCAGATCTGTAAGGTCCAGAATGACAAAAAACTGATTTCTTTTCATGACCGGCTGCGGGCCGCTTTGCCTGGCAGCTATGCACAGATACACGCCAAGGGAGAGTTCTCAGAGAACAACCATAAGGTTCACTCTCTCATCGGCGTATCTATCCAGGATTATTCCAACGGTACCGGGGAACGCAATATCATCACCCGGTTCCATTTAAGCCCGGAGCAGGTGCAGTTTTTCCTCACCCGCCTCACCGCAGGCTTTCAGGAATTTGAATGGAGTATCAGCAAGATCTTTGGGGAACCCGATCAGTATGGGTACTCCACCGCACAGCAGTTTTCCATTTCCAGGCACGCTCGGGCATCCGACGGCAGGGAAATGAAGAACCCGTGGCGGATCCAGATCATAAACGGAAGGGGGATCAAAGTACAGAATCGCAACGGCGGCTCCTATATGCAGTCGGGCAGCTTCCAGATGGACAAATCTGCCTTTATCCTGCTCACGGACATGGATCTTTACCTGCTCTTAAAGCGGGTGGATGCCTATGTGACCGAGTGGGAGCGCTGCATTACCCCGCCGCTGATCTCAAACGGGAAAGAGATGCTCGCAAATCAGCAGGCCCAACGCCAGCAGATGCAGCGGCAGCCTTACCCATACGCAGCATAGAAAACACGATACAGCCATGCAGGAAAGGAAGCGGAAACCCCGCTTCTTTTTCTGTTCAGGCAAAAAGAGAAAGGACGATTTTTATGAGTATTGCCGTGATACGAAACATGGATACCCAGGGGCGCATCATCATCCCTGCGGATATTCGCAAAGAAACAGGCATCCGCAGCGGCAGCACCCTGGAGATTGCCACGGACGGGACAACGATCCGCATCCGGAAGTGTACGCCCCAGAATACCGGTTCCAAAGAACTCCGGGATTTCCTGGAGCCTCTCTATAAGAACATCCGCTGCGGGCTTGCCATCAGCAGCACTGACTGCATCCTGGCATCCAAAGGCTGCTATCTGCCAGAAGGCGCACAGATCACAGAGGAACTGCGTTCTTTTATCGAAGAGAGCGAAGAAATGTTTTCTCAATCGGGCCTCTGCCCGCCAGTTCCCGACTGCTCCCGGAAGGTTGCCGCACTGTTTCCGGTCACTTTAGCTCTGGCTTCTAAAAAAGCAGCGCTATTGCTGATCCCGGAGCCAGGACGGTGCTTATCGGGCGCCGAGTGTAACTGCACACGCCTGATAGCGAACATGATTACCCGTAAATACAAAACGAATGAATAGAAAGGACGAATGATTATGAAAGCATTGCACCCATTAACAGAAGAACAGAGAATTTTCGCAGAGAAGCACCATGATTTTATCTATCAGTATCTGAACGGACGCCACCTGAATATCGAGGATTACTACGATACCGCTGTCTTTGGCTATCTGAAAGCCGTACAGGATTATCTGGAGAAACCGGGACTCCAGCAGTACCGCTTCTCCACCATCGCCCGCATCGCCATGCGGGATGCACTGGCAACGGAATGGAAAAAACAGAACCGGCCCATGCGCCGGGCTTATCTGGAGGAGTATCAGGAAGATACCGCTGAACTGGACGCTTTTCTTCCCACCCGGCAGGAACGTCTGGCAGAGGCAATGGATGCCCGGAACCGCCTGCTGGCGCTTCTGGCTTATCTGACGCCGAAGGAACGCCAGGTGGTCCATCTGCAGGCGGACGGCTACACCTACCACGAAATTGCCGAGATCTGTAATATTACATCCCACGGGGTACACAGCCGGTTCTATCGCCTCCGCAGAAAAGTACGGAGTCTGGATGGAATGGAGGTGTGACTCTTTTATGACGAATGAAAAAATCACGGCTATGCCAGTAAAAAAGCCACAGATCCATCTGACCGCCACTCTCAGCCTGCCCCTGCGTCTGCATGAGCGGGCCTGGATCCTAACAGGCTCCCGGTCCCTGTCTACTTCCCTGGTCCAGCAGATCCTGGAGGTATCGCAGGACGGCGTCGTATTTGAAACTGAAAACACCGTTTACTATTTGACCTATGCTCGCCGTCCGGCAGAGATTGAGGTGATGTGCGCTTGACTGATATTTATGAACGGGGGAGCAGCCTGCAAAAGCTGCTCTCCACCCTGAAGCTCAACCGGGAACGGGTTCCTCTGGAAACTTTAAAGAGCGTATACCGTATTCCTTATGAGGAGCTGAAGGCGCAGATCCGGGAAATCGTCCAGGAATTTGTCCTTCTGGTCGCCTGCCACCACCTTCTGATCAATCCGAATTTTTCTCTGGATGAACAGACAGCTGTGGTACAGGCTGCCATTGACCGCTCCCGGATTCCAAAGGAGATTGGAAAAAGCCTGACCAGAGACTATGACGTGTCGAAGATCCACCGGATGGCACTGAAGCTGCGGGAAGAGATCGAAGCGGCACTCTGGCCCTATATTGACCGGGAAACCTGTCTGGTGGCTGACCTTGCGGATATCGAAAAAACGCCGGTCATCTATAATACCCTGACCAGACAGATCTACCAGGACGGGGGATGGATAGACCAGCCGCTGGATCTGCGGGGGACATTACTGATTTACAGGAAACAGGAGGATGCTGTGCTGCCAGGCGCAGCCCTCCTTCAGAAAGGAGAACAATAGTTATGATATTAGAAAGAAATGAAACACCCGAAGAACTCGCTTTTGCACTAACTTTTCCGCAAATACGGCAAGCGCATGAAATCTACAAAAAGCACTGCTTTTTCCAGGATTTTATCGGGCAATGCGAAGACCGGCGACAAGACAGGATCGGACTTTGTAACCTTCCTTATCAGACACTGGAACATGAGACAGATATCTTGTGTACAGCCTATGAACTGTATGAGAAACTGGAGGACAGCAATGTTTCCTATCATGTTACGATGGAGAACGTGATCGATGCAATCGAGAAACAGATTTTAAACGGCGAACTGCGCCCGCATCCAGAACCGGCGCCCCGTGTGGTGCTGATCATGGAGGACGGCATTGTTACCGCCTCGTATACAAACACTCCCTTTATTCAGGCAGAAGTCATTAAACTGGACAAGGAATATGATTCCGCCGAAGAGCGGGAGGCAGTTTATGGAGCTTTAGAGCACGATCCTGAGCTGACCGAATGTGAGTGCCATATTACCTGGCCCGGACGTGAAAAGGAGGCCGCCTGATGACAAATGTCTGCAAGAATACACAAGGAAATACACCGATAAGGATTTATGTTTTACACGGGTATACAGACGGTCTGACAGATCCCATTGTCAGCACCGACTACGAGGAAGTGTACGCAGCAATGAAAGCCGCCTATGAAAGCGCCCTGGACGGGGTAGAACAAGAAGATTCTGACCGGGAATACAGTTTTCTGGAAGGCTGGTCTGCTACTGCTGTCGTGCATGGTGACTGGATGGAATGGCAGATTGCGGAACTGGAGCTACAAATCCCCAACGGACAGCCTGCATCCCAGGCTTGAGATTTCTGTCAGGTCCGACAGAAAATCCCCTCTGTATCTTGTCCCGGCAGTATGGTAAAATAGACTCATTGAGAATAAGAAGGAGCGATTTCCTATGAAGAACGAAGAACTGATCCGGCGTTTCCGGATTGAGCGGAAGAAATTTGACCGCTCCGGTATCTACGCCTATACCCAGCGGACGCTGGCTTACAACTCCAATAAAATCGAAGGCTCCACACTGAATGAGGAGCAGACCGCTTCTCTGTTTGACACCGGTATGCTGCCCCGCAGTGATGATTATTACCGGGTCAAAGATGTAGAGGAAACCAACGGCCACTTCCTGATGTTCAATAAGATGATCGATACGCTGGATGAGCCTTTGAGCGAGGAACTCATTAAGGCGTTCCACTTTGAGCTGAAAAGCGGTGTGTTTGAAGACCGAGCCAACGGCTATGCCATCGGGGATTATAAAGAACGTCCAAATATGGTGGGAATGTATGAAACCGCCCTTCCTAAAGAGGTGCCGGAAAAAATGCGGGAACTTCTCGCCTGGTATCACGGAATTTCAGTCAAGACTCTTTCCGTCATGGCTCAGTTCCATGCCCGGTATGAGGCGCTGCATCCCTTCCAGGACGGCAACGGCAGAACCGGCAGGCTGATCCTGTTCCGGGAATGCTTAAAAGCAGATCTGACGCCGGTGGTCATTGAAGACAAGTTCCGGGGCAGATACATCGAAGGGCTGAAGGAATACCGGGAAACCGGAAAGACCGGACTTCTGGAGGAACTGTTTAAGGAAGAGCAGGAAGAATATGCTAAGAAAGTGGACTATTTTCTTGTCGAAGAGTAAATGATTTCGAGCCGCCCTCACGGACGGCTCTTTTTATGTTCCCGGATCAAATTTGTATCCCACGCCCCAGACAGTCCGGATGTATTCTCTGTCGGTATATGCCCGAAGCTTCTTCCGGATGCTGTAAATCATACACTCGACCTTGGCATCCACGTTGACTGGGATATCATCCCAGACTGCCTCATAGATCTGTCCTTTGGTAAATACCTGTCTCGGATGTTGCGCAAGATGCAGGAAAACATCAAATTCAAAACGTGACAAGCGTATTTCATTTCCATTCGCCTGTACCTTTCTCTGGGATTGCCAAATAGAAAGACCATTGAAGTTAATCTCCTTTGCATATAATTGTTCACACTTTTGAATGACTAAATTATTTCTAAATATGGCTAGAACCTCCTGGAGAAGTTGCTCTTCACTTTCTTCAAAAGTTACAACTATTACTTTCCCACCTTATCACCTGTCTTTCTACCACGCATAACCTTTCTTCTGTCATTTTTCTACGCCGTCTCATTTATTTAATTTGTGTCCTCCGATAAACAACAAACAGAACTGGAAAGACCAGACAAAACAAAAAAAGATATAAAGGAATAATAACAGCTACACTGCCAAATATATTGCCGGCTATATGATACAGGCTGAAATCTTCCAAATTTTTATTGATGGATAATAGCTGATCCGGAAACAAAGTCATAATTCTCGCAAATGCTTCAAGCCGACCCACAAAAGGCGGGATACAAGTTAAAATAAATGGAATCGTAATTGCAAATACCGTAGAATGTGTTTTTGCAGAAATCAGCATAGCCAAAGTTACGATAAACAGACTTCCAATGTATCCGCCAAAGGTACTAAGCAAATAGTCTTGGAAGTACGTTATATTGTAGATGCTGTTCCAGTTGCTGACACCAGTCTGAACCGCACATTCGCCGCCACCAAATCCCAATACTGCTAACACAATTAAGCCGAACAAGAGTACAACACTCCAATATAAAACAGTTGTAATCACAAAACCTGCCCCCATTTTAGACAGAATAGCTTTTCCCCGCCCTAATCTTGTGGAAAAGAAGATTGAATCTGCCTTCCACGCAAATTCATCGGAAAAAATACCAGATACCAAAAAACCAATAATCAATACAGTAATCATCATCAACGTAGGAAGATACTGCGAATCCATCAGTGCCTTCCATCCATCTGCATACTCGTAGTATAAAGGTGTATCCAGGCTTTCATACTTATTGATTAGCCATTCTTTCTCATCATCAGAAAAAGTGTTTGTCACATCATCACGATCCAGATAGTTTTTCAGGCCAGTAACTCTCTGCTCATAAAGGCTTCCGACTTCATCTTCTGATACGCTATCAATTCTGTAGTAATCATAATTGTCCAGCTCACCAAAGGCAAGATTAATGATTTCTCTGATGTCTGCAAATCCCTGCCCTTTTGCAGCCGCTTTATCATTTTCTTGAATATCAGCCGACTGTGCTTCTGCGGAAGCATTAACCGCTGCATTAGCTTGAATAACCTGTTTCAGCACATCTTCTGTCAAATACCCTTTATATTGGTTTTTATCTTCCTGCAGGTGGCGAGCTGCAGAAATTCCTGTTGATGAATTTCCATCTGCATCAATATACCGCACATCTCTTATTGTTAAAAAACTTCCGATAATCAGCACCGCTGCTAAAATCAAAAGAGCGGCTTTATTTAATGGTTTGGAAAGAACCTTTTTAATTTCAAATAACAGCATCATCAGCACCTGCCTTTTCTCCAAAATAGTACAGAAACACATCCTCAAGCGTTGCTTCTTCTCTGACAGCATCAGGAGAAGGTTTTTCTTTAGATATAATCCTTAATTCAACTCTGTGAGATTCCGATTTAATATTAGAAATCTTATACCGTTTCATTAATTCTGGAACATCGGATTTATTTGCATAACATTTCCACACGCTTTCATCCATTGATTGAATCAGCTTATCCGCAGTTCCCTGATGAAGCAGTCTTCCATCCTTCATCAGCCAAATTTCGTTGGCAATATATTCTACATCTGATACGATATGTGTAGAAAGCAGTACAAGACGGTCTTCTGAAAGTTCACTGATCAGGTTACGGAACCGGATTCTTTCATTTGGATCCAAACCGGCTGTGGGTTCATCCAATATTAAAATTTTCGGATCATTCAGCATAGCCTGTGCAATCCCAGCTCTACGTTTCATTCCTCCTGACAGCTTTTTCATTTTTTTATTCGCAGATTTGGAAAGACCAACCTTTGCAATTAATTCTTTGACACGCTTTTTTGCTACCGCTGGACGGATGCCTTTTAGTGCTGCAATATAGAGAAGATAATCTCTTACTGTAAACTCAGGATAAAATCCAAAATCCTGTGGCAGATACCCCAGCAGTTTACGGTATTCTGCACCCATTTTAAGAATATCTTTCCCATTACATGTAATTTTTCCACTGGTAGGCTGCAACAATGTGCATATCATCCTCATAAGTGTCGTTTTTCCGGCTCCGTTTACACCAAGTAAACCATAGACTCCATTCGTCATAGTAAGATTCATATGGTCAACTGCGGTAAAGTCGCCAAATTGTTTTGTAAGTTTAATCATTTTTAGTTCCATCCGAGTTTTCCTCCCAAATTCTACTGCATTGACGGATGGACCGATATGCAGTAAAAATCATAAAAATTAACGCAATACCAAAAAGAATTATCCATACAGGAATCGTAATGGCTGTGTAAATCCTTTCGTCCAATAAAATGAACCACCAGAGAGCACTCCAAATAATGCACATGCCAACAGCGATTGCTTCATTAAATGCCCGCTTATTGCATAAAATACCAAAGCAAATGCAGGCAGTAACCACCATCGGAAATAAAAACTGTATCAGCAGATCTGTTAAAGATAATTTCAATGATACAGATGCCACTGCACAAAATATGGTAATAATAGAAACATCTACAATGCCAAACAGCAACATTCTCGCAGAATAAACCTGCCTGAGTGAATAGTAGGTGGCGGATTCAATTTCCATACACTGATTTGTTCTGTTCTTCCAAAGTTCTGGAATAATTAATATAATGAACAGCGCTGCCGCAACTCCCATACTTCTGTAGGCATACAAAGCATCATCGGCAAGAGGGAATACGAACCATAAAGCAATAAGTATCAAAATCTGAAATAACCACCATCTTTTCTTTATCGACCGAAATTGTGTATAAAGGAAAGAACGATAAGATAATGTTTTTTCTGCTTCTGCGAGGAGAAATTTTTCTTTCGATGTCTCAATAGTTTCTTGTATTTTTTCCTCTCTGGGAGTAATTTCCTTTTCTTCTTTATATTTTTTAATCTGATCGTCCAGATTCATGTATCGTTCCCTCCTTTCCTAATAACTCCTGCAAATGTTTTCTAGCCTGCTTTAATCTGTATTTCACAAGTGGTAGCCCAATACCTAAGACACTCGCAATTTCTGTCAGCTTCATCTCTTGGAAATAATACAGGTCAATTACCTGCCGAAAGTCGGCTTGCAGTTGATCTATGGCCCATTCCAGCATAACTTTATCTGTGATTGTTTCTTCTTGGTTTCCGGATGCTTCCATTTCCGATAATTGGTCTTCCTCAATAGAGACGGGTCTTTGCTGTTTATAATAGTTCTTACAGAGATTTCCTGCTATTGTATACAGATAATTCTTTGTTTTTCCTTTGTAACGATAATCAGATAATTTAGCGAAGAAGTTTGCAAAAGTCTCTTGTGTCAGATCTTCAGCATACTCCGCATCAGAGCAATGATAAACGCAGTATTTAAGAATGTCGTTGTAATATTTACGGACAAATGTATCAAAAGCGTCATCATCGCCCTGTTTCATTTTTCTGATTAAAAGAAAATCTACATCCACAAGATCCTCCTTTCTCGCCTATTAAAGTTCAAAACGTTTATCCCTTTCTACTATGTATAACAACTGAAACGTGCAAAAAGATAGTCATAAATAAAATTTTTCTTTCAGTATGTCTTTAAATGTTACCTATCCATTGTCATTATATATCATCCAGCTTCATTGCACACAGGAAGTATATTTCAAATTATACCTAAACGACACGGCGCCACCTGCACGGACATTTCTTTTCATGTCCCATCCCCTTCCATATCCGCCTTCTTGAAATTGATTTAGATATAGCAAAAGCCGTCCATGAATGAAAGTGAACGGCTTAAATCTTTATTTTGCTTATATTTTATTAAAACAACCTCATCTGTTCATACTCCGCATGATGTTCCAGCAGCACCGGAGTCTTATGCAGCAAAGATTCTGTCGCCTGATCATCCAGCACCCAGTCTTTCAGCTCCTCCGGCTCCAAAATCAGCGGCATCCGGTTATGGACCGGTGCCACGGAAGAGTTTGCGTCTGTGGTCAGGATCACGAACCTCTCCTGGCCTTCATACCAATTATAACATCCTGCCATAAACAGAACCGGTGTTTTTTTCCGCTCAAAGATAAACTTCTCCTTGCTCTTATTCCACTCATAAAATCCCCTGGCAGGGATAATACAGCGCCGATCCTGTACACTCTCCCGGAACGTAGGGCGCTCCAGTGCAGTCTCTGCCCTTGCATTGATCAGCAGCTTTCCTTTCTCAAATCCCGGAAAGCCCCACCGCATCTGTTCTGCAGCCAGATGATTTCCCTCTCCCTTCAGGATCATGGCATTTTGCGAAGGGAATACATCTCCGGTGCGCTCCATCTTCAGCCTCCTGTCCAGATCCCGTACCAGTTTTTCAATTTCCCTGGCGGTTTCTTCATCCACATAATACCGTCCACACATAGTTTTTCTCCTTTCACCCGTAGCGCTACATGCCTTCCCAACTGATCTTCCAGCAGCTTGTCTCCAGATAATAGTAGAGGCGGAACCGGTATTCCTGATTTTCCACAACCGTACTGCACCGGTACTCCTGGATGGGGATGCCGCAGTAGAATTTTTTGTCCTGTGTCAGCACACGGATCTGGCTGATCGTATGGAGCAGACCTTCTTCATCCTGATACTTGACCAGTTTCGGCATGACAGCTCCGGTACTCGTAAACCAGACACCACAGGCAATCTCCTCTAAATCTCTTTTCAGCTCCCCTTCATCGGGATTTTGTGTATTTGTGCCTATCCCCATACTCATCTTTCATCACCTCTTAGTTTACCCTGATCTTCTTATAATCAACAGTCCTTTTTTCCCTGCTGATTCCTCCGCTCATGTGGTCAATCGGACTTCCGACAAATGCCGCCCGCTTTACCGAGTCAATCCCATACCGTCCACGGATCCGGTCCACCGTTGCGTCCATTTTCTCCAGCTTTTCATAATCTGTCGTGTCAAACATATCCAACTGGCGCATATTGAACCCATCCTTTACCCGGCTGGTGTGGATCCCCAGATGCCGGATGGCTGTCCCATCCCATAATTGGTCAAAAAGCTGGCAGGCACAACGATGGATCTCAATGGTTATGTTCGTAGCGTTCTGCAGCGTCATCTGGTGGCTGGCATATCGCAGGTCATGAGATTTGATTCCCACAGCGATCACTTCCGCCCGCACCTTTGCTGCCCGCAGTCTGGTTCCCACCGTTTCAGCCAGTGCAAGCAGTACCAGCTTCGCAGTGGACGCATCAGTTACGTCAAATGCAATGGTAGTGGAGTTCCCGTATCCTTTATTGGCCGGGGCTTCCGACTGTACCACAGATACATCCATCCCGTTGGCAAACGCCCAGATGACCTCCCCGTGCTTTTTCAGATGGATCTTCAGCAGATGCGGGTCCGCATGAGCCAGTTCCCCTATGGTATGGATCCCCAGGTTAAACAGCTTTTTTGCAGTCGCCCGCCCGACAAAAAACAGATCACTCACCGGAAGCGGCCACATTTTATCTTCAATCTCATTATGCCACAGCGTATGCACCCGATCTGGCTTCTGGAAATCTGATGCCATCTTGGCCAACAGCTTGTTCTCCGAGATCCCGATATTGACGGTAAATCCCAGCGTATCCCGGATTTGATCTTTCATCCTGTATGCTGCCGTCACCGGATCGCCCCAGAGTCCTTCCGTACCTGTCATATCCACAAATGCTTCGTCTATCGAGTATTGCTCTACGGTTGGAGAATACCGGCGCAGGATATCCATAAATGCCTTGGAGCACTTTTCATATAGCCCATAGTTAGGCGGAACCAGGATCAACTCCGGACATTTCTGTTTCGCCTCCAGAATAGTTTCTCCCGTTTTTATATGGAACTTTTTGGCCGGAATAGATTTGGCCAGAATAATCCCGTGCCGCATTGCCATATCACCGCCAACAGCAGACACCTTTTCCCGCAGATCCTCCTTCCCGCCTAAATGGTGGAGGCGGTAAACAGCTTCCCAGCTCAGAAATGCGGAATTTACATCAATATGAAAAATAACGTTTCTTCTTTCCAAACTCATGTTCGCCTCCTTTTTCTCTTATTATGGCGAACATACGTTCTTTCGTCAAGAGGATTTTTCTGTCAAAACCTGACGTACAAAGGGGTGCTGCTTATTTGTTATGCTATATATAGGTGTGTAAAGCTATTTTTTATTTGACCACCACTATATCTAGTGTTATACTAAATTTGTACCATATATTTTGTGTCTATCCGGAAAGGATTTATCACACGCTGTTTAGGTTTGTAATCAGTCAGAGGGATACTCTGCCATCAGGCAGTACCTTCTGGCTTTTTTTATTTTGCAGAGAACTGCACGCTGTCAGAGAATGAACATTTTGCGTCATTCTCTTTTTTTATGCCTGAACATGGGAAAGGAGGGTTGTTTTTCAATGCTCCGGATGGACATAGTAACAGAAAGGAGAATCAAAATGACTTACAAAGAATTTGAAATGCAAGTAAAAACGTATCTGGAGGAGAACCTCGGTGCTGACGTTACTGTCAGCACATACACGGCGAGAAAGAACAATCAAACCCTCTGCCAAGGTCTTCTCATTGAAGACGCCTCCGATGGAGAGCGTTTCTCAGCATCCCCGGTTATCTATCTGGATGATTTCTATAGAGACTTGTGTAATGGATCATCTTTTGAAGAGATAGCAAAAACCATATATAAGTTATATCGGAACGCCAAGCAGACTGGAGATTTTAAGCTGAAGGACTTAACTAATTTCGAGGAACTGAAGGAAAAAATCATCTATAAATTAATCAATCTGGATATGAACAAGGATCTTTTGGACGATATTCCTTATATCCCGTATCTTGATTTGGCAATCGTTTTCTATTGCTGCATTGCGAACACGGATGAACAGACTGCTGGTTTTCTCATTCATAATTCCCATTTGGATCTCTGGGGAATCCAGCAAAACGAATTATACAAGTATGCCCATAAGAACACTTGCCGACTGTTTCCCTATTCACTTCAGTCGGTATGCGCCACGCTTAACGAAATGTCAGAAAATCTTACCGCCCCATTATCTGTAATGCCGGAGGAAGACCTTCTGGTCTTAACGAATCAAAGCCGTATAGACGGTGCAGCTTGTATCCTGTATGACAATATGTTGGAAAAAATAGCAGAAGTATTACAGGAGGATTTCTATGTAATTCCCAGTAGTATCCACGAGCTTCTGATTCTGCGTAAACATTTGTCTCCAGAAGAAGGAGGTCTTTCAGAGTTAATTACATCTGTCAATCAGACAACCGTGTTGGATACGGACATTCTGTCATCACATCCATACTACTATGATTGTAATTTACATACCTTAAAATGCGCTTAATAATTTATGCGAATCCCAAGAAAGGAGCATCCAATCATGCACCATGTAAAAGAAGTAAAATTGCTTGTAGACAACCTTAACAAACACCGTCACGCCTACTATAACCTGAATGCACCAGAAATCTCCGATGCGGAGTATGACCGGCTGTACGAACAGCTGGAAAGTCTGGAAAGGGAGACAGGGATCATCTACTCCAATTCCCCAACCCAGACCGTAGGCTACCCACCCGTCAGCGAACTGGAGAAAGTGCCGCATCCCCATCCGCTTCTGTCTCTGGATAAGACAAAGCAGGTGGAAGATTTATGCCGTTTTTGTGGCGATCACGCAGCTTTGCTTATGCTGAAGCTGGATGGGCTGACCGTAAAACTCACTTATGAAAATGGCAGGCTGACAGAGGCAGCCACACGGGGAGACGGGGAGATCGGGGAAGAGATCACCCATAACATTCCCACCTTTGAGAATGTACCGATCTCCATTGCTTATAAGAAACGGCTGGTTGTCACCGGGGAAGCCTTCATACACAGAAAGGATTTTGAACGGCTGAATACCACACTCCGGGACAGGAACGGGGAACCTTATAAAAACGCCCGGAACCTGGCTGCCGGATCTGTGCGGAGCCTGGATCCGGAGAACTGTAAAGGCCGCTGTGTCACCTTCCTCCCCTTCAACGTACTGGAAGGGCTAAATGCGGGGGAACACAGCAACAGCCGGGAGGAACGTCTGTACCAGTTATCAAAACTGGGCTTTGGTTCCTGCCCCTATATTCCCCTCAATCCGGATCAGATTTCGCCGGAATATCTGGAGCTTCGTATCCAGGACCTGAAGGAGAAGGCAGAAACACTGGATCTTCCCATTGACGGAATGGTACTGATCTTCGATGACTTGGCGTATTCCGCAAGCTGCGGAAGAACCGGACATCACTACAAGGACGGACTTGCTTTCAAATTTGAGGACGAAACCTATGAAACCATCCTCCGGAGTATTGAATGGACGCCTTCCCGTTTCGGGGAACTGGCACCTGTGGCAGTCTTTGACACCGTGGAGATTGACGGCTGCTCCGTATCCAGGGCCACGCTTCATAACCTCACCTTTATCCGGGAACTGGAGCTGGTGCCGGGATGCCGTATCCTGGTATCCAAACGGAACATGATCATTCCCCATGTAGAGGAGAACCTGGACCGTGGACATTACCGGGATGCAGCCCCTGCTATCTGCCCGTGCTGCGGCGCTCCAACAGAACTCCATCGAAAAAAAGGAGAAAAAGGACGGATCATTGAAACCGTACACTGCAGCAATCCATCCTGTGAAAGCCAGCAGTTGAAAAAATTCGTCCATTTCGTATGCCGGAAAGCCATGAATATTGAAGGGTTAAGTGAGGCTACCCTGGAGAAATTCCTGAATCTGGGATACCTTCAGACCTTCCATGACATCTACCATCTGGATCAGCACCGGGAAGAGATCATCCGGCTGGAAGGGTTCGGGGAGAAATCCTTTGACCGGCTCTGGAACGCAATCCAGGCCAGCCGCAGCACCACCTTTGTCCGCTATCTGATCAGCATGGATATTCCCATGGTAGGCCGTACAAAAAGCCGGGTATTGGATACCGTATTCTCCGGCAGTCTGGATGCCTTCCGGGCGGCTGCCACCGATGACTATGATTTCACACAGTTAGAGGATTTTGGCGCTACACTGAACCGGAACATCCATGACTGGTTTGCGGATGAAGAAAACCTGATGCTCTGGGACACGTTACAGAAAGAATTTATATCTGAAGAAAGAAAGGAAGAAACCACTATGGCAAAAAATACTGAATTTGCAGGAAAGACTATCGTAGCAACCGGAAAGCTGGAAAACTTTACCCGCTCAGAGATCAACGACCAGATCCTGGCGCTTGGCGCAAAGCCGGGCAGCTCGGTATCCAAAAAGACCGACTACCTGATCTGCGGGGAAAAAGCTGGCAGTAAGCTGGCCAAAGCCCAGGCTCTTGGCGTCACGATCCTGTCAGAAGCAGAGTTTTTAGCAATGATTGCATAAGATTGTACATGATCCACTTGGGGAAGCTGCCTGACAAGCAGCTTCTCCAAAAATTACCTGTCTGGCAGTATGGAAAGGGCAGATACGCTTGTTTTTTGCGTTGAACATCCCGTTTCCTTTGGGTATAATAGAGGCAAATGGAGGCAATGATGAGTATGAGTATTCAATCCGATGTGGAAATCTTATCTGTACAAGCAGTCGAGTATTACGCACAAAAGCATCATCTGTCTGAGGGGGACGTCTTTGATCTTTTCTGTAAGCATCAGGTTTTTGAAAAAATCCTGATACAGCACGAAATGCTTCATCAATTAGATATAGAAGAGACTTTTCAATATGTGGAGGAAATCATCAAAGAAAATGCTCTGGAACTGGTGCTTTACCACGGTTCCAACATCGCATTTGATGAGATTGACCTGGGAAAATCCCATAACCGCCGTGACTTTGGCCGGGGATTTTACTGTACCGTCTTGGAAAGCCAGGCGGAGGAATGGGCCAAACGTCTTTATCTGCGCTCCCACAAAGGCGGCAGATATGTTTACCGTTACTTGTTCCGCCAGACAGAGGACCTGAAGATCAAGCACTTTGCTGCTCTGGATCAGGAGTGGCTGGAGTTTATCAAAGAAAACCGCACGAAAGGCGGCATCCAGCACGCTTATGATGTGGTCGTAGGGCCTGTTGCAGACGACAATACAATGGAGACTGTGCAGTTATACCTGTCAGGTATTTTAAAAGCCGAGGAAGCAGTGGAAAGGCTTCGCTATAATAAAGTCAACAACCAGGTATCTTTCCATACGCCCCTTGCTCTGGAGCACCTGACGCTGGAATCTCGAAAGGAGGTTTCGTAAACTATGGAAGGAAAATATTTTTTCAATAACAAAGATATCACGATGAACCTGTGTATCCAGATCCGGGATGTGATCGACATCATCAAGGAACGGAGCCATCTTTCTTTCCAGGATGCCGCCGGAGCCTTTTACCATTCTAAGACGTATCAGGCTCTGCAGAATACCGAGAATACGCTTTGGGCGGAGTCAGCGGGCTATATCGCAGACCGGTTCTACGAAGAACAGGAACAAAAAGAATTACAGACAAACTGAAGATTTAAGCACTTTGTTTAAGAAGGGAACTACCTATAGGATAGGCGGTTCCTTTTTTTGTGCGGAAAGGAATGTGCATGAAATCCAATGATCAACCAAAAGAAACTATCCATAAACAAACTCACAGGAATGTTATCTCCTCTTTTACAGGGAAATACGCATTTCTCAGTAATTTTTATCCGGCTCCTGTTACCTACATGGGGCAGACCTACGCCAATAATGAAGCCGCTTTCCAGGCGCAGAAGACCTGCTGTGCAAAAGAGCAGCAGCAATTCTCTATTTTCCGCCTGCACAATCCGGCAGAAGCCAAAAAGCGTGGAAAGAACCTCACGCTGCGCCCGGACTGGGATAAGGTAAAGATTTCCCTGATGTATGAAATCTGTATGTGTAAATTCATGCAGAACCCAGAGCTGAGGGATGCCCTGCTTGCCACAGGAAACAGTGTTCTTGAGGAAGGCAATACCTGGGGCGATTACTTCTGGGGCAAAGTCAACGGCCACGGGGAAAACCAGTTAGGGCTTATCCTGATGGACGTGCGTGAAAAGCTGAAATGGAGCATGGGAATGGAAAATGAGATTGCATAACGAGGTGAATGAACTATGGAAGAAAAGAAACAGACGGTCTTGACGCTGAAATTCATCGGCATAGATGATTTTTCTTGTCCAACTTATGAGGATCAGTACGGACGGTTTTGGAAAGACCTTAACCTGGGGAAATCCGAAAAGCCGGACTTATATTCTACTACGAGGAACGACCTGGATGGGGAGCCAGTATCCCACATCCAGCAGGAATATACCTTTGAGTCAGAACCGTTCCGAAGAAACCCGTATGAGTTCCAGTATATGATGTTAAGCCGGATGCAGCGTGACTGCGAATATTTTCTCGGCTACGGGAACCGGAGCGTTACCATCTTATCCGAAAGTGATCCGCAGCATCATATTGACCGCATGAAAGAATTGTGGAAGGAGCTTCCTGCTGACGGGAAACCGGAATGGCTGACCTGGGAGCAGCTCCTGAACTATGAAAAAGAATTGTGTAACGAATAACCATAATGATTACGAAGGATCTTCCAACCAGGGAGGTCCTTCTTTTGCAAAGGAGGACGATGCCTTATGAAAATAACGATCTATCAGATCATCCCGGAATTGGATCAGGACAGGCTGATGTTTATGCCCCTTTCCTATTTTCAAAAAACCGGGTATCCATCACCGCCTGCAGAAATTTATGAATCCGTATTCTGCGGAGAAACGGAAGTCGCCACGCTGGAAGAAATCTACCGGATATTCAACCGCAAAGATGAAGCGGATGCCCGCTATTTGGAAAAGATCGGTTTCACCGGACATTCCATGTCAGTCTCTGACATTCTGGAAATACAGCACTCACCGGGAGAAAGCCGTTTCTATTTCTGTGATACATTTGGTTTTTCTCAAATAGCATTTCAGAAGGAAAACGCCATGCTGCCAGTTCAGAACCATGACAATATCCCTTTTGAGCAGGTCAATCGGTCCAAGCCAGGTTATCTGGCCTATATGGATAACGGGGGAATTTCTATTCATCCCTGTATCCAGGTCCAGCTCCAACGCTGCAAATACAGTCAGTGCCAGCTCGGCTACCGGCTCCGTTACCGGGAGAAGGAAGGGTTATCTGCACGGCAGAAAGAATTTCTGGAACGTCCTGTCGTCCTTCTGTTCGAGGATACGCAAGGGCCGGCTCCGGAAGATTTATGGTATCACAGCCCTAAACCTTCGGTTTGGATTTCCCGGCACCCGGCGCACAGCCCGCTAAACCTGAAGCTGGTGGAAGAATGGTGCCAGAGCCAAAATGTAACCTATGAATATCTTTAAAAACAAATGGAGGAAATCTATGATCAAAGAAAGGAAAGGGGATCTGCTTCGTTCTGATGCTGCCATTATCGCCCACCAGGTCAACTGCCAGGGTGTTATGGGGGCAGGCGTAGCCAGGCAGATCCGGCATCGTATTTTGACGGCAGAACAGTATCGAGCATATCAGCAGATTTGCAGGAAGAATAAAGAGGAACTTTTAGGATTCTGCTCTTTGATGCTGCGGATGGATACCGGCGCCACTCAGTATGTGGCACATCTGTTTGCCGAGAATATTCCCACAGGCAGAGGATTAGATACCGATTATGCAGCACTGAGACAGAGCCTGACTGCCATGATGTTCCTGGCAGCACAGCGGGAATTGTCGCAGATTGCCATTCCCGGTTATCTGGGATGCGGGCTTGCAGGCGGCGACTGGGAGACGGTCTACAGCCGTATCCTCATCCCCCTGTTTTCCGAGTCTTGCTTTACCCTTACCATCCTGTACCTGCCGGACAGCATCCGGCGTCTCTGGACAGAATTTGGAGACATCCCTATGAACCCGGAAACAGAATGTATTGAGCAAGCCTGGCACGGATTTTCAGCTGGAACACACCGGGAAGAAATCTGGCACTGGTTTGAAGAGACATTTCAGATCAGCGTGGCGGAAGCTCTTATGTACTCAGGCAATCCGAATAGAATAATGAGGTGATCGAATATGAAAGAAAAGATAAAATGCAGTGAATGTGAATTTTGCAATTCCTTTCGTCCCTACGGTAACATCCGGGCTTCTTTTCGCTGTCAGCATCCGGATCAGCATTATATTTTAGATTATTTTCAGGAACATAGAATGTCGAAAGCTCCCGGATTCCTGGATTATGGAAAGGCCTGGTCCGATGAGGTTCCGCTAAAGACCTCTCCGGCATGGTGTCCGAAGAAGAAAAGCAAATAACAAATGACTTGGAGCCGCCCTCAAGGACGGCTCCTTTCTATGTTTCCGGATCGAATTTGTAGCCTACACCCCAGACAGTCCGAATGTATTGCCTGTCAGTATAAACCTGAAGTTTTCCCGAATACTATAAATCATACATTCGACTTTAGCATCTACACTAAGCAGAATGTCATCCCAGACTGCATCGTGGATTTATTCTCTTGTAAGTAGCTAATCATCCGTACCTACTTACCTTGTAATATACAATCAGCTTTATCCTTCTTTTTAAATGTCTTACCTATATTTTTCTACATCTATTACTCTAGAAAAATAGTCGCACAAGTTCAGATTGTGAGTTACCATGATTATGGTAATTCCTCTTTCATTCAATTTTTTTAAAAGCGACATCACTATTGCTTCGTTATCTTTATCAAGTCCAGAGGTTGGTTCATCAGCTAATATGATTTTACTTCCTTGTAAAATCAACTTAATAATAGCAACACGTTGTTGTTCACCTCCACTTAACTGATATATTTTTTTGTTGAGCATTTCGCTCAAACCAAACTGTTTTAAATACTTATTGACTCTCTTTAGTTTTTCTCCCTTGCTCATTTTTTTGTATTCAAGAGCCAATTTTAAATTCCATAATACACTTTCATCTTCTACCAACCCGTAATTTTGAAAAAGATAACCTATTGTATGCCGTCTAAGGAGCATAGCATTTTTGCTTTTCATAGACAAATTTTTGTAATTGCCAATCGTTATTGTTCCCGCCGATATATCGGTAATCAGTCCGATTATATTTAGAAGTGTTGTTTTGCCTGCGCCGCTTTTTCCAATGAGGCCAACAAATTCTCCTTGGTCTATCTCTAAAGACAAATCATTAAATAAAACTTGGTTTTTCCCATATTCCTTTTTAATATTTTTCAATACAATCAATGACATACTTATGCCCCCTTTTCGATTTCATATAAAGCCTTTTGGATATAAGTCCGGTATATCAATTCGCAAAACAGGTAGTCCAGTAGCACGATTGCAAAAAAGCAAGCAAAGTAATAATTGATAGCAGTCAAGATTACTGATGCGATTATTTCCATTGCCCAAACAATATAACGGCTCTTTAGTATTTTTAAATGAGAAAAGCCCATAATCTCTTTTAAAGCATATCGTTTCCGGTTAACAAAAACATCTACATAATTTGAAATATATAAGATAAACACCAGTGAAACCACAAATACAATAGCGAACATCGTAAGGGTTTTAAGTACAAACGTTACGCTTTCTAATCGTGTTAAATACGGAGTCAACAATGTTCCTGCCACGACTAACTGTGCCAGATCATATTTAATTAACAGGGCAGAGAACTCTTCTCTTGATTGTACTGAAAAGAACAAACTTCTATTATTTAAAGAATCTAAATAATAAAGGCCTCCAAAATCTCCTGTATCGACAATGATAATACCGCCAGTTATATCCGAAAAGCCTTCCTCTGTATTGACCTTTATAGTAGAATTATCATCAATATAAACAATATTAAAATCGTTTGTACGTGTTTCTTCTTGTATCCCGTAATTTTGATTATAGTTCAGCAACAAATCATATTCTCCGACAAGATGTTCTTTTATAAGGCTTTCGTCATTTTTATACATATCAGGAATCAATACAGTTGGTGTGGCAAAAGCACTTTCGTCTAATGAAGTTCCGTCTACGTGTATATTTGCAAATTCTTTTAAATAGTTTTCGTTTGCAATTATAGTTTGCTGCACATAATATGGACGAGACTCACCAAATGGCCCTTGCGCTTCACTGCTACCGGCATAATCACATAACAATGCGTGATGGTTATTATACAGTTCTAACATCGAATTAGAATATTCTTCAAATCGTTCTGGATTTTCTAACGCATAATCATGTTCTGCTGAATTAAACCCGTTGGCCGTATAATATCCATCAAGATATTTATAATCTAAAACCGCCTGTTGACTTTTCGTAAATTCCCCGCTTTGTTCAAGCAAAGAGATGATAGTAATAGCAATTACAACAGAAAACGCAACTTTTATAAACTGGACAATCACATTGGTACTTTTGTTTAATGTTCTATTTTTTATCATTGCTTCCAAACGAACAAATTTTATTAAAACGCTCGTAAGAAGCAAACAAAACACATTTACAACTAAGATAATTCCAAAGAAGAATATGCTCATAATCAAGTAGGAAAAATCAAAGCGGTTTGTAAAAGCGTAATACAAATTCAATACAGCCAACAAGGCAAAACACACAAGAGAGTAATACCTTACTATGCTGATGATCTGTTCTTTCAATATACGCAAGGTGGAAAAACCCATACTCTTTTTGATGCCGATTCTTTTTAAACTATAAGATGTATAAATACCGTATATTATCAGAATGACAATGAATAAAATGAGAAAATTAAAAAGATTTAATTCTAATATCATACTATACGGAATAGATTCATCTTCATATTTGATTATTTGTGTAGATAATTGCGTTGCGAGCTGACTTATTTCTTCATCAGATAAATCTGTGTAAAAGACACCGACACTATCCAAAAAATCCTCTTTTGTGAGTTTGTAAAACTGCAATTCGATTGTGCTGGATACGGGTTGCTTTTGTGAAAATTCATCAATGGGATAACAATATAAATCATAAACAGATTTATCTGTCGTAGTAAGTGTATTGTTTATGATTTCTAACTTGTTGTTTGGATAATTCTCAATGAATGTATTGTAAAATTGATTGAGTATTTCCGGAGATGGTTCTTCAAGCATATAACCACTTAAATTATCAGCGGCAATATTGTTTTTTTCATATATATTGTAGATTGAGCTATTGAAAATGTATGCGAATAGCAATATCTCAAGGAAAACGAAAATCTTCAAAAAGTTTTTCATACGCTGTATCCCCCTCAAAAAGACGATGTCCTTCTTAATATTATAGCAGTACGCCTTAAATTTCTACTATCATAAGTCTTAAAAGTTTTTTAATATTGATCGCTTTCGTTGATTTCATCCTGCTCCAACTCAATCACATCCAAAATGCCACAATTCAGGGCTTCGCAGATACGAACCAGCGTTTCCATGCTGATATTCGTGCTTTGCCCATATTGGCAATCATATTCGTGGTAAGACCGGAGAAAATCCGCAAGTCCTCGTTCTTCATATTGCGCTCAATCAACGTCTGCCAGAGAGGTTTATAGCTTATGTGCATTTATCCTCCTGCCTTTTCCCCGAATGGTATTCGTATAAATACTCACTAACAGGTCAGCCTAATTCCCCCATAAATGACGACTCGGAGCCGCCCTCACGGACGGCTCCTTTTTTGCTGATTTATATATCTTTCCCATCCAGCAGAAAGTCAATGATATTATAATGGACAATTCCCTTCCTGCTCAGATCAACGATGTCGCTGCTGATCACATATTTTGGATAATTGTCATCAATCTTCTCCAGATTGCCAAATTCTCTATCTATGCAGTCCTCTGACAATACATAGGCCACCTGGATATAGAGTTTCTTCTGTCCTTTGTAACATACAAAGTCAATTTCCTGGGTATCCAGTTTCCCTACCTTCACCTCATATCCCCGGTTTAACATTTCCAGATATACCACATTCTCCAGCAGCTTACTTGTGTCGATCTGCTCGCTGGTTTTGCTCACATTGCGAAGCCCGATGTCACCGGCATAATACTTTTCTGTGGATGCCAGGATGTTTTTCCCCTTAATATCATATCGTTCCGCTTTTGAGAGGATCATTCCAGCCTGCAGCTTATCAATATAATTCAGCACCGTGTCCACGGTGGTCGATTGCCCGGCGGATAGCAGGGATCGGCTGATCGAGCGTGCGGAAAACGGATTTCCGATGTTGTCCAGAAGAAATTCCAGAAGTTTCCTCAGCAGGCTCTCATTCCGGATTGCATACCTGGAGAGAATATCTTTCATCACAACAGAGTCATAGACATCCTCCAGATAGGTGCGGACAGAATGTTCATCCGGCAACACCAGGCGCATCGGCAGACCGCCATATTTCAGGTAATCCGTAAAAAGCTGTTCCCTGGTGTATGGGAGGCCATTGACCTCATAAAATTCCTGTATCTCCGACAATACAAAGGGATACACATGGAAAGAAACATACCTTCCGGCCATATTGGTCGCCAGTTCCCCGGACAGCAGCTTGCTGTTAGAGCCTGTCACATAGATATCACAGTCAAAATCAATCCGGAAGGATGGGATGACTGAGTGCCACTCCTTCACATGCTGGATCTCGTCAAAAAAGAGATATACTTTTCCCTCCGCCTGCTCTGCCCGTTCCATGACGTACTGATAGAAGTTATCCGCATCCTCCAGCCTTTTAAAACGCCGGGACTCGAAGTTGATCTCTATGATATTTTCCTCTGAAACGCCCCGCTGCAAAAGGACATCCCGGATCTGGGAGAGCAGGATCGTCTTTCCACTTCTTCTAAGGCCAATCAATACCTTGATCAGATCCTGGTCAATGAATGGACGTATCTTATTCAAATACAAATTTCGTCTTATCATCTCCATACATTCCACGTCCTTCGTTAGTTTTGTCATTATTATACCTCACACTTTTATTATAATCAACTTATTGTCTGTTTATACAAAGGCAATTTTATTCTTATAGTTACTTACAGCAGGTTCGATTTCTCCTTCATCTGTTCCCGGCTCGTATTGGTATAGATCAGCGTTGTCCGCTCGCTGGCATGGCCGGCCTGATTTGCGACTTCCGCAATCGTATATCCCATCTCCAGGGCATGAGAGCAGAAATAATGCCGGAGCTTGTGCGGGGTAATCCGGTCCGAACACTGATTGAAAAATCGGTTCACACTGCTGCGGTGGAGTTTTCCACCATTCCGGCTGACAAACAGATACTCAGACTGGGAGTTTCTTACTTTCAAATACTCCCGGACTGCATGGATGATCTTGTCATTGATGAATACGATCCGCTGCTTATTGCCTTTTCCAGTCACCAGCAGTTCCCTTGCCTGAAAGTCAATATCTGTCAGGCCGATGCTGATACACTCACTGACACGCAGGCCGGCATATGCAAGGATCACCGCAATCGCATAGTTTCTCTTTCCGGTATCCACAAGTACCTTCTGGAGAAACGCCTCCACATCTTTCTTTTCTATTTCCGCCGGGCTTGCAATTTCCTGCTGGAATTTCAGCCGGTCCTCTACCGTGATGACCAGATCTTTCTGAACTCCAATCTGCACCAGGAACTCATTAAAGCTGGTCAAAGAAGAAAGTTTCGTATCAATGCTTTTGAATTTCAACTTCTTGATGTTCTGCAGGTATGAGCGAAAATCCAAAATGTTGGTATGGTAAAGCAGCGTCGGTGCCTCCCCGAAGGTATCCATATACCACCGGTAATATTCATTTACATGACCGCTATAGGTCTTAATGGTATTCTCTGACTTGCCCCGTTCTCTCAGGAACTTTTTATAATCATCCAGTAATGGCACAATTCTCATTCCTCTCTGCGATTATGTTGCGCTCACTTCTCCGTAAGATGTGTGTAATTATGTTGCGTCCAGATAGGATTTCTTTTGTCTTTCATGCCTCCAACACAACATAATTGCTATTATGTTGTGTTCAGAAAATGGCACGGTTCTGACACGCTTCCTATATATATTCCATACGTTTCACAGCATAAAAACGCAAAAAGGACAGCAGATTTTTTCCGCTGTCCGATCTGGATGATTTCAGGCGGCAGCTTAGGTGCCGCTCACCCTTTTGAAAATCAGCTTCCCGTCCTTTACCTCAACGGTGAAGCGCTGGTCTGGTTTGGACTGTTTCTTCCGTCTCTGACATTCAAGCAGTTCTTCGTTCCTCAAATATTCACACCGGAAGTCATTTAAAATGTATATAATACTCCTTCTTCCGTGTGAAGATGAAATCAGAGTCCCTGTTGATAGAATTTAGAAGACTCCTCAGCTGTCTGGTGATCCGATAAGGATTGCCATGCCGGTTCGTATAAGGTTTTCCATATTTGGCAGAGATCTTTAAAACATTCCTCCCGGAAAGGTCACTTTTCCGCAGCTTTATCGCATCCCCTATCCGAATCGGCATCTGGTACATAAGCCCGATAAACGCTGCTTTTTCCAGTTCCCCTTCCGCAATGAATTGTTTCATCAGCTGCTTCCCCATTTTTGCTTTTTCATAGGAAATCATCCACCATCTTCTCCTTTCCTGACAGCTTCCAGGATTTTCTCTCCCTGCTGTACAAACACCTGCTTTTCCGGTTCTTTTTCATATATCTTCCAGAGCCGCTGATGCAGAGCTTCCAAATTCCTGACATCTCCCTGTGTGTTATTTGCCAGCATCCGGAGAAAAGGGAAGATCATCGTATGCCGGATATTCTTCCCAGCCAATACAGACTTCTGTTCCTGTCCATACACTTCATAGAGGCATCCCAGGATAATATCCGGATCCGTGATAAACTTGATCTCAGGTTTCACCCATTCCTTTTTCATGTTCGCCCTCCTGACAAGATTATTCGTACCAATCCGCCCGGACTGTCAGGCCGTCCAGCCGGATCTTCGGAACTCCCACAAGATACCAATCATCATCCATTTCAATCCGAACCGGCACCCAGTCTCCATCCATCTCCACATCAAAGCAGTCCCCACAATGCAGACCGCCGTAATAGCTTCCGTTTCCAAAGTAGATGTCATACCTCCCAGATTCCCGGTCATAGCATAAAACGCCTTTTTTCTTTACCATAGTAATTTCCTCCTGTATTTTTACTTTTCATAAGAATAATAGGGCTGCATTTTCGCAGAGTGGATGATTTTCTGTTTGTTCTACTAAAACTTCCCTTAACGCTTCATATGGCTCTGTTACTTATTTCATACGTATGGGATGCGTAAATAGCAACTTTTATTGAAAAAATCCGAACCAAACTATATTTTGTTGTATTTTTGTTTGACACATACCATATATGGTAATATACTTATTTTGTAATCATTATTTGTGTTTATCCGGAAAAGGATATGCTGTTTAGGTTTGTAATCAGTCAGAGGGATATTCTGCCACCAGGGCAGTACCTTCTGGCTTTTTTTATTTTGCAGAGATTTCTGTATGAAGTTTGAGAATGAGCACCCGGCATCATTCTCTTTTTTTATGCCTGAAAGCAGGAGAGGAGGATTGAATTAAATTTCCGGAGGAACACCCACAAGAAAGGAGAAAAGAATGGATTTAGAATTTAGTATTGTATTATTTGAAAATGAAGGTTATGCGACAGCAAGAGGGGATAAAGGGGTACAGGATATTCTGGCAGCCAAAACCGAGTCCGGATATATCAAGGAGGGCACCTTTCCCATAATTATCACATTATATCAATCTTGCTGGAAATGGTGGATCAGTCCAAAGCACCAGAAAATCGATTTTTCAATGTTCTCTGCTGATTCCTGGCTTGACAGACCTTTACGGAAGAACAAACCTATCCAACAAAGAATAATTGCCGCACTGGAGGATTGGCAGAAAAAATACTTACGGACAAATGAGACAATCAAGATGATCAGCAGCGGTAAGCATATTTTGTATCACTGTAACGTAACGAACGTTTGTGGAGATGCAGAAATCTATTGTTTTGATTCTGTCATAAATTCTATGTCTGATCACGCTCAGGCAAAGTTGATCACAGGGAACTCTTTGATTCGATATGCTTGTGGAAACGTTCAGATTCAAAATCTGGCTGACCATTCCATAATCTGTGAATTGTGTGGAAATGCAGTCGTCCATAAGATGAAAGGCATTTCGCTTATTCGTAGTGTATATGAAAACAGCCATATACATAATATGTTGGACAACGCCCATATTCTGCGCCTGAATGGGAATGCACGGATTGGAACAATGGGCGGACAAACAATCGTTGACCGGGCATCTGGTCGATCAGGCATTGAAAACGTTTCATGTGGCTGCGTTGTCCTGGGCTATTCCCATGACGTTCAGATTAAAAAAATCGAAGCCGGATCGGTAGTCCTTCCTCTTCATGTGGATGGCTACTATCGCCCGACTTTGCCGTTCCCAGAATAAAAATGTTGTAAATATCTTATGAATGAACTCAAGGGACGCTGTGTAAAAAGCAGCGCCCCTTGATGGTTATAACGATTATTATTTATGCAATCTCAAACCGATACCCGACGCCATATACGGTATCAAGATACCGGGGGTGCCGTGGATCCTTCTCCAGCTTCTTCCGTAGGCTGCCGATCAGACAGTAAACACTGCTGTACGTTTCTTCTCCCACATCTGTTTCTCCATAGATCATGTGACAGATCTGAGCATAGGTATACACACGCCCCGGATGCCGGGCCATGACTGCAAGGACATCAAATTCTCTGGCAGTCAGAAGCACCTCCTTTTCCTCCACCATGACCTTACGCTGGAGCATATCCAGGAAAAATCCTGGATATCGGATCTGTTGCGGCTCCATGTAGACCTTTACACCTTCCAGAGTCTGGAGCTTTCTCTTGATACAGCAGATCTCCGGCAACCGTTCCTCTGGAAATTCAATCACCATTTGTTTCTTCAGAGTGTCCCAGCTCCTTCCATTTCTTCAGTTTCTGGAAGCTCTGCTCACTGATGTCATGCTCAATCCTGCAGGCTTCCTGTTCCGCTGTGGCATCCTCCACACCTGCCTCGATCAGCCAGTTTTTAAAATAACAGTGCCGTTCATAGATTGTCTCAGCCGTCTCCCGGCCCTTCTCAGTTAAGTGAAGGAAATGGTCTTCATCTTTAACCAGGAAGCCGCCCTGTTCCAAAATGGAAACCGCATTACACACACTGGGCTTTTTCACACCCAGATGCTGCGCCACATCAACAGAGCGCACCATTCCTTTTTTCTGCTGCAGGACGAGAATTGCTTCTAAGTAGTCTTCCCTTGAAGCCGTAGTATTTTTTTCTTTTTTCATATTCTCCTCCCATGCCAACCGTACAAGTAAAGAAAACATACCATTTACCTTGTATTATAAAAATGCTTATTGCCCATTTTGAAGAGATACAAGATGAGCATATAATCCGCCTTTTTGTAACAGTTCTTCCGGTGTGCCTGTTTCACTCACTTTACCGTCATCTAAGACAACGATTTTATCTGCATTGGCCACTGTTCTCATACGGTGTGCAATCACCATAACTGTTTTATCCTTGAGAAGAACAGATAGCGCATCCTGCACTAATGTTTCACTCTCGGCATCCATAGATGCTGTTGCCTCGTCAAGCAAAACGATTGGAGCATTTTTCAGTAAGGCACGTGCAATGGAAATACGTTGGCGCTCACCGCCGGACAAAGCGCTTCCATTTTCTCCAATATTTGTCTGATATCCTTGTGGCAGCCGCTGAATAAACTCCTCACACTGAGCTGCTTTGGCTGCTGCTATAACTTCCTCATCAGTAGCATCACCACGCCCCAGGCGAATATTTTCCATAACCGTTTCATCAAAAAGCATGACATCCTGGAACACAATCGCATAATTTTTAAATAGAGTTTCCGGTTCCACCGTTTTGACATCCACACCGCCCAGAGTAATCGTGCCAGAATCAGCATCCCAAAAACGTGCTGCCAGTTTTGAAGCTGTAGATTTTCCACTACCGGACGGTCCCACAAGTGCCGTAACCTCTCCCTGCTTTGCAACAAATGATACTCCCTTCAAGACCGGCTCCTCATTATATGAGAATACCACATTCTTGAACTCAATATCATAGCCCTTGTTGTTGCAGACGTTAGTGCCAGTCTGCTCCGGAGTAGCATCTATCTGCTTCATCCGCTTAACACTGACAAGTGCGGAAAACACCTCAGCCATCAGCATAAAGCAACTGGTAAAAGGATCATAAATACGGCCTGCGAACAGTAAGAAGAGAATAAACATAGGGATTGGCAGCGAGCCTGATGTAACCAGTAAACCACCCACCAGCATAACCGCTACAAGACCGAATCGTAAAATGAACTGAGCTGTAGTTGTCGCTGCTCCAGGAGCAATTTCATTACGGAAAGAGCACTTAACTACGTTGTCCAACTTCTTTTCTAAGCCCTCTAAATACTCCGCTTCACGGGAGCAAGACTTCAATTCCTGAATGGTATCCAGATACTCCTGTACTCCGTCATATGCGGCTCTTTTAGCATCCATGTTTGCGCTCTCGGCATTTGACTGGGCCTTTTTTGCGCCAAAAACCACGAATGCTGCTATCGGAACCGGCAATACGATACAAAGCCCCATTCTCCAGTCCATAACTAAAAGACCAATCGCTGTAATAATAAACATAAATATCGTTCCAAAAAGCTGAGGAATAGCATTTGAAAATACCCTTTCCAATGCTGTACAATCTCCCATGATTGTTGTTGTCAAATCTGAAAGATCTCTCTGCCCGAAGAAAGATAACGGTAATTTTCTTAATTTCTCTGCCAACACAATCCGTCGGTTAGCGCTTTCTTCATAAGCAACCGTATAAGTCTTATTATACTGAAGCCATTGAGTCAGAAATACAATAATAAACATCAGCACTGTAGCCACTATGAACAACGTCGCATGCTCTTGCATACTGGTTTCCTGTCCCGAAATAACATTCAACAATTCCCAAATTACCATAACCAGCAGGCTGACCGGTGCAATCAGACACAGATTGCTAAGTGTGGTAGCCGCAATTCCTTTATTCAAATCTTTCGATCCCTGATCGCTCAGAGCAAACATTTGTTTTAGCATACTTTCACCTCATTTTCTTACTCTGACACACTTACCATGTCATGCAGGTATTCTCTTGTTGGGTTTCCAATGTGCCACTTGGTAGTCTTTGTGTAGTTGCTCCACATCTTGGCATATTCGCCTCCTTGCTGCACCAATATGTCATGGGTCCCACTTTCAACTAACGCTCCCTGCTTCATTACAAGTATCAAATCGGCATCCTGAATCGTCGAAAGGCGATGAGCAATCATTATAACTGTTTTGCCCTTGACCAGTCCCTCGAAGGCTTTCTGGATCTGTTGTTCATTCTCTGGATCAGCATAGGCAGTCGCCTCATCCATGACCACAATAGGAGCATTTTTTAATATAGCCCTCGCAATGGCGATTCGCTGAGTTTCCCCGCCGGAAAGATACACACCTTTACTTCCTACCACAGTGTCAATTCCATCTGGAAACTTCTCTAGAATATCGTCACACTGTGCAAGATGTGCTGCCTGTAAGACTTCCTCCCGTGTAGCAGAAGGTCTTCCAGCTCTAATATTCTCCAGAAGACTGTCCTTAAATAGTTTAGGATCTTGGAAAACGAAAGCCACCATTTTCATCAGATCCATATGTGGAATATCACGAATATCCACACCGCCAATCTTCACTGCGCCTTCCTGTACATCATAAAAGCGTGGGATAAGACTTGCCGTGGTACTTTTTCCTGAACCAGAGTGACCTACTAAAGCTGTTGTCATCCCCGATTTGGCAATAAACGATAAATGAGATACTGCAGGATGGTCGCTATTGTCATATGTAAATGTCACATTGTCAAAAGAAACATCATAATTCTTTGGACGCTTTGGACTGTTACTCTCAGTTTGCGGTTGTGCGGTCAAAATCATATCAATACGGCGCATGGATTCTTCAGCCTGCATCTTATAACTGGTCATATACATTATTTTATTAAGCATTACCGCACATGCAGGGGAGAAAATCACATAAAAAAGAAAACTCTGCATAAAACCAATCAGATCATCGGACACAAAACCAATAATAAGTGCCGCAGGTACTAATACCAGAAAGCTGGAGTTAATGACTGAGTTAAACGCAACCATTCCTTTTTTACAGGACATTGTATAGGCAAGAGCAAATTTACGATAAGATTTGATTGCATTATTGAATTTTGTTATAGATTGTACAGTCTGTCCAAATACCTTAACAACTGAAATGCCCCGGATATATTCCACAGCTTCATGGTTCATCGTTTCCAGGGAATCCTGGTACGTCTGCATAAATTGCATACTGTCCTTTCCCATTAATGATCCCTGCAGAAAGAATCCAATTCCGAAAAGAAGAAGCAATGGCACGCCCACACGCCAGTCAAAAACCAGCATCAAGATCAGACTTACAATCATTGTTACCTGCGCTCCTACCAGATCCGGCAGCTGATGAGCAATAAAGGTTTCTGTCTGAAAGCTATTGTCATCAATAATTTTCCGGAGTTTTCCACTGGGGTTTGCATCAAAGTAGCCTATAGGCATTTTCGCTAAATGCTTCAATGCTGCCATTTTAAGATTCTTCTCTGTATGAAAAGCTACCACATGGGAACAGAGTAAAGCAGCAAAATAAAGCGCCAGACCAATCAACTCCAGAACTAAAGCCATAATTCCCCAACGCACAAGGCTATTTGTGTTTAAAGGCGTACCTGCAAATACTCCTATCAGATCACGTGCGGCAAAATACACGCAAAGGAATGGTCCTAAAATAAAAATTGAGCTAATGCCGGATAAAATACGGGAGACAGCCAGCAGTCCACGGTGTTTTCCCGTAAACTCTAACAAGCGTTTTATTCCTCCGGATTTTTGTTTCATTATGTATTCCCTCCTTACAAGTTTGATTAGTTTAAACTAACTTTGTATTTTCATATTAATCCTTTAGATCTTTTACGTCTATGACCTATTAGATAAATTCATGCTCCAATCAGCTCACAATTCTCTATGAAAGAAAAAGCGGCTGACGTGACCGCTTTTTCTCATATATCATCAGTTTATTTTCATGTTTTGAACAGATGTAAAGTTGGAATCCATCGGGAATGTATAGTCAGTGATTTTATCGCTGTAAATTGCCAGCTGATGCATATACACAAGAGGCGTTGTCAGTTCATCTTCTGCGATTGTCGTCAAAATTGTTTGATATATTTCCTGAATCCTCGTTTCATCCGTAGAAGAATCCAATTCAGCAACAAGTTCAGCAAGTTCCGGCTGGGTAGAGCCTAACAGCATTACAATCGGATCCATAGAAGTATCCGGATTAATATTTGTAATCACGTTGGCCGGATCATAAAAACCGCCCTGTGTTTTGAATACAGTTAAGCCATAGTCTCCGCTTTGTACCATGGCATACCAATCCATCATAGCTGCAGACTGTGGTGTTAATTCAATTCCGATCTTCTGTGCCTGGTCGCAAATATAGACAACTAAGTTATCATCCGAATCAGATCCTGTCTGATACAGGAACGCAGCTGAAATGTTTGCCCCATCTTTTTCCCGGATTCCGTCACCGTCCGTATCGACATATCCTGCGTCATCCAGCATTTGATTTGCAGCATCAATATCAAATGTTACCTGTGAAAGCTCCAAGTTACAATACGGCAGGTCCGTGGAGAAAAAGTTGTCGGCCCGGTCATGCAGTCCACCATAAATATTATCTGCAACCGCATCTTTATCAATGGCCGATGCAATAGCCTTTCGTATAACAGAATCGCCAAAAACAGTGTCATTTAAGTTATATCCTACATAGTAGGTCTGCAGAGCCTTATCGTCGATTTTTGCCCCAAAACCTTCCGTCTGGCTGATTTCATCATAGCTCTCTGCAGAAACATTTTTGATACCGGAGATAAAATCAACTTCACCATTTTTCAGCGCAAGAATCTTTGCGTCATTATCTGGGATGTTCTTAATCGAAAAGCTATCAACTTCCGGTGTTTCCCCCCAATAGTTAGGATTACGAACAAAATTCCATATCTGTCCATCATTATCACCTTCGTACATATACGGGCCAGTTCCATATGTAGCTGTTCGGAATGTATCCTTGGCAGTTAAATCATCATTTAGCTGCTCACTGGAAACAATGCCAAAAGGATTGGCAAGGCAAAGTTCCCTCAGAGTATTGTAATAGGGCTGTGTCAGTCGAAGCTCCACCGTATAATCATCCGTCGCTTCCGCACTCTCAATAATTGTAGAAAGGCGTCCATATCCTCCGTTATACTGACCGAGATTCACAGGTACAGCCATCAATGATTTTGCCACATCTTCAGCAGTCAGGTCCGAGCCATCTGAAAACTTTACACCTTCTTTGATCTGGAAAGTGTAAACTAACCCATCCTCACTCATAGACCATTCTTCAGCGAGAGAACCAATAAGCTCATTATTTTCATTATATGTTACCAGTGTGTCGTAGAAACTGGTAAGGTAATAGGTAATATCATATTGACTGGAAGATACTTCGGGAGTGATAATCGTATAGAAATATTCAAATCCCCAGCTTTCAGCCAAATTAACATGTATAGCCTCGCTTTCTGTTGCTTCGGATCCGGACTGTTCCGGCTCCTCATTACCGGAGCACGCTACAAGGGAAACAATCATCGCTGCGGACAGCAGAGCCGCCGCTAATCGTTTAAATTTCATCGTATATTTTTCCTTTCTTGATTATATTTATCCAAATTCATTGGGTGCCAAATTAAATAATTCCACTGGCTTCTAACAGCACTTTGCTATACGGCTGCTGAAATACCGAAGGATCCCCGGAAAAAGTGACCTGTTCAATCAGATGTGAACTTTGCATCACAAGAATTTCATCAGCCACCACTACAGCAAGTTCCATGTCGTGGGTAATGAAAATCAAAGTGAAACCAACCTCTTTTTGCAAATCAATAATCTCTTCCACAATCTTTTTCCGCAGAGGCAGATCAAACCCATTTGTCGCTTCATCGAAGATTAAACACTCCGGTTTAGCAGCCAGCGCCCGGGCTATCGCAATTCGTTTTTGTTCGCCACCAGACAATTCCGATGGGAGACGTGCATAGTAGGAAACCGGCAGATTACAAAGTGACAATAATTCTTCACATCGTTTTTTTCGCCGTGCCTTATCCATACCAAAAAAGCAAACCAGAGGCTCTTCAATGGATTTTCCCACAGGCATCTTTGGATCCAGAGCCGAGGTAGAATTTTGCTGGATGATCTGTATTTTCTTAAAATGATCTTTCCGGACTTTATAACGTCTGCCATATAGGGCCTTATGATCAAAATACACATTTCCCCCGTCTGGCTTTTGCAGTCCGGCAATCATCCGTGCGAGCGTTGTTTTCCCGGAACCGGATTCACCAACAATCGCATAACACCCTCCATTTTTAAAAGCAACGCTGATTGGCGATACCGCCATGAATCTGCTTTGCGAAAAGGTCCCTTCTGAAAATGAGCAGCTTAGATTTCTCGTTTCAATCAATCGCCCTCCCTCCTTTCTAAACGGCACGCCCCTAAAAGATAGGCGGTATATTCTTCTTTTGGTGCTTTGATAATTTCCTGCGTAATTCCAGCCTCAATCACTTTTCCATGATTCATAATCAGCAAATGATCGGAAAAGGCAGCGGCTCGCAGATCATGGGTGACAAATAATACCGACATTCCCTCTGTGCAAAGTTGTTTCAGCTCTTTCATCAATTCCATGCGATTACAGGCATCAATAGCCGTGGTTGCCTCATCCGCAATTAAAATCTGCGGTTCATTGATTAGTGCTGCCGTTATCATCAACCGTTGCAGCATACCGCCGGAAAGGGAAAAAGGATAACTTTTTAATATTCTGTCTGTATCCTCTAAACCCAGCCTTCGTAAAATTTTATCGAATAAGCTGTGCATTTCCATCTTGGAAAAACGATCATGGTGCAACCGATAGGTTTTTTCCAGCTGCTTTCCCACACGAATCGAAGGATTAAAAGCTGTCATTGGATTTTGCATGATAAAACATATTTCTTTTCCATATACCTGCTTTCGCTCCTTTTTAGTCAGGTCCAGAAGATTCATTCCTTGAAAAACAATTTGGCCTGTAGCCTGATAGGCGGAGCCAAGCAGCCCCATAATTGCTTTGCAGATGGTTGTCTTTCCTGCTCCAGAACTTCCTACAATAGAAAGCATCTCTCCTTTTTCAATCTGAAAGGATATATTTTCCGCAACAAGTTCTCCGGAGGCAAGAGAAATCGTAAGGTCTTTGACTTCAAGTGGCACTGATTTCGTCCTCCTTTCCAATCGTATCTCGCAGGCCCTCACCTAAAAGGTTGAAGCCGGCACAGCAGATAATCAGACAGATTCCAGGATAAATAATCAAACTGGAATTGATGTAAATGCTGCTCCTGGCTTCATCCAGCATGGCGCCCCATTCCGGTGTCCCTGCAATCAATCCAACGCCCAGAAAGGCAAAGCTGGAAACAGACATGATTGCAGTTGCAATTCCCGTTGTAAAGTAAACAATAAACTGGGGAAGCACATTTGGAATTAAATGCCGGATTACAATGCGTAAGTCGGAAGCCCCAGAAACTTTTGAGGCTTCTATATATTCTTTTCCACACTCTGTTTTTGCATAAGAGCGTGCCATCCGCAGAAACCACGATGCCATGGAAATAGCAATCGCAATAATAATACTGGCAACTGAGTTATCTACAGCAGAAACCAACGACATTGCAATAACAATTAGTGGAAAAGCCATGAAAATGTCACAAACCAGCCGCATGATTTCATCCAATATCCCGCCTTTATAGCTGGAATAACAGCCTACAAAGAGAGCTATGACTGCAATAACGATCAAAACAGGGATGGACAGACCGAGAGAATATCTCGCCCCATAAATCAAACGTGACAATTCACACCTTCCCATCTGGTCACAGCCCAGTGGATATTCTGCAGATGGCGGAGCATTTTTTAAAGCCAGATTTGTCGCATTAGGATCATTGGGTGCCAATAGGGGAGCCGCAATAGCAAGTATTACAAAAACGGCAATTAAAGCAATTCCGATGATGATTTGCGGTTTTCTTTTCATACACGTTTCCTCCTATACGCTGGGCATATTATACTGGAAAGAATATCAGCTGCTGTATTAAACAGAACAAAAAGAACTGCACACACCAAAATAGCCCCAGATATTCCATACACATCCATGCTTTCGCAGGATTCCATCAGATAGATTCCAAGCCCGTCAATGGAGAACACGCTTTCCACTAAGGCTGATGTTCCAAATAATGCAGCACAATACTGAGCAAATAAAGTGATTGCCGCAGGCAGAGCGTTACGCAAAACTTCTTCAAAAACAATCTGTGAATTAGAAAATCCCCTGGCTCTGGCATAAAGCACATAATCACTTTTCAGTTCATTTAAAACAGAAGCTCGCAACACTCTTGTCGAAATACAGATAATAGGCACTGCCATAGCGATTGATGGAAGTATCAGGGATTTTATACTGCCATCTGCAATGACATTAAAGATTGGAATGTTCACTGCAAAGACCGTCAAAAGAATAAGAGCCAGCCAAAAACTTGGCACACAAATTCCAATGATACAGACAATCCTCGTTACATTGTCAAAGATACCATTCTTCCGTATTACAGAAATCGCCGATAGGATGACGGTAAACAAAATCACCCATGCCATCGCCATCACAATGACGGTACAAGTCACTGGCAAGGCAGCTTTTATATTTTCAATCACTGGCTGCCTATTTGTAATGGCAGTACCCAGATCACCGGTTGCCACACCGGTTATGTAGTCAAAATATCTTTCATGGAATGGCGCATCCAGGCCAAGCTGTTCTCGCACTGCCTGAATCTGTTCTTCTGTAGCAAAAATACTGTTTTTCCTCACAATCATTTCCGCCGGATCTGTTCCAGTAAACACCTGTAAGCAGAAACATAAAGTTACGACGCCCCAAATCACAACGGCAAAACTAATGAGGCGTTTCAAAATTCTACGCCCAAGACTACCTTTATTCAGCACTTCCTTTTCACTCGCTTTCCTTTTTAGTTAGATTTGTCTAACCTATGATTTAAAAAAAAAGAACCGCAACACTGCGGCTCTTTTCTCTTTTATTGCCACCGTACATTGTCAATTATAACAATGTAAAACGGGCAACTTCTATAACCAAGCAGGTAAATTTTTACTCCAATCGGATCACCATGATTTGCAACGGTATGCAAAAGGTGTAACACCCATAACCGATTTAAAAGCAGCGGAAAATTTACTTTGATTTTCATATCCAGCAGTCTCAGCTACTTCGCAGATGCTAAGTTGTGGTTCGGAAACCAACAGTTCTGCAGCGGCTTCCATACGCTTTATTTTCATAAAAGTACCTATCGAGTTGCCTGCGATAGAAGTGAAACATCGCTTCATGCTGGACTCTGCTACATGAACCATCTCTGCCAGTTGAGAAATGGTCATTTTTGAAAAGGGATTTTCTATAATGTATTGATATGCCTGTTGTGTACCTTTAGAAACATCCTCAGAAAACTGTTTGGGCTTCTTAACATAACTGGCATCCAAAAGGCTTAAAAATAGTAACAGTTCAATTACTTTAATCCAAAAATAGGGCAACCGGATTCTTTCGTCTACTCGATATAGTTCACTGAATATATGATCAATTTCATGTTTTGATTTAATCAATAGAGAACGGCCGTCCGCACATAAGGTATCCCTGATTTGCTTCAGGCAGATATCTCCCTGCTGAAAACCCGTATCAAGAGTTTTCTGTGCTTCTTCAATTTCCAATAATACCGTTATTCCTCGGTATTTTTTCAATGGGATCCGTGAACCAACAAATAACTGCTTCCCTTTGCAAAGGCTGCTCACTGATAAATCTCCTTCACCCAGAAAACTAACATTTCCTTTCTCCTGTTCAAACTCATAACAACCTTCCAAACAATGATCAATTTGTAAAAAATCCTGCTGTGGAATTAACGGACGATAACAAGAATCCATCTTGAGGTTATTATATGTAATCTGGATACCTGGAGCAACATCATAGCAGGTCAGTTCGCCACTCCCTGTATCTGTATCTTGTTGCAGTACAACATTGATGTTTGATCTCTCTTTATATGGGAAATATATCTTATGAAGAGAGTCTTTTACTATTTTTTCCATCATTTTACCTCATTTCCATGTGTTAGTTGTAACTAATCTCATTTTATCATATCTTCTCTAATTAATCCATATTAGTATACTTATCGAGAACCGGGCAGCTTACACCGCCCGGTCCCTTCTTAATTACTCCACATCCCGGAAATACCGGATGCACTTCATCAGTTCCACTGCCAGCTCCTGGTACAGATCTTCATCAAATCTTCCGTTCACCAGTGCGTTCTTGATCAGCAATGGACGGTACATCGCAAAGATCTCTGTCTTCGCTTCCATGTCGCCGGCTTTCGCCCGGAATAATAATTCATCAAAGCTCATCCTATTTATCCCCCAATCTTTTGCGTATTTTACGGATTGCATAGAAGTACGCATCCTTGCAGCGCTCTGCTGTCATCCCGGTCATCTGACCGATCTTTTTAAACGAGCGCTCCTCAAATACGTGAAGATAGATCAGCTCCCGTTCTTTCTCATTGAGCATCAGCAGCGATTTCACAAGTTTTTCATCCGAGAGTTCGTTCCACTCCGGGAACTCACCAGCAGCCTCTTTGAGCAGAATCTCTTCCCGCTCCTGGTTCTCCCTCATTTCTTCAAATGTGATCCGTTCTTCAATCTCCGCAATTTCCTCCATCAAGAAGGAGTCCTTCTCCGTCCGGATCTTTTTGTCCAGGTAACTGCTCCTGCGCCCTTTGATAAATTCCAGTAAGTATGCCGTAAAATGGTTCTTTGTCCGATCTCCCGAATAGGTATGTTTTTCATTCATATGTTGATTCCTCCTGAATTTCATCTGTAGTTCCAAAGAAATTCAGAAGGCCGGCGGCGAGCGGCATCCTGGCAGTCTTTCGTTCCGTTCCCACGGCAAAAAAATAAGACCGAAAGCTGCCAACGGCAGCCCGATCCTATCCGGCAGATTTAACTTTACATGAGAACACGCAGTATATGTGGTCGGAACCAACACATATACTGCGTGTAAAAGAGTTTCTTCACCTGCAAAAAGAAGCAGGATTTTTTTGAAATTGTTTCAGATAGCGTCTGATCCATCCGGCTGTTCACACCTTATCTTCCGTAGATTCCCCCTCTATGTATGCGTTATATCGCCTTTCAACACGCAGGATAGCGCATTTCATATACTGCTTGTCTGCGGTAAAATATATGCAGGAAATGAGGTGATTGGATGTATAGACAACGATTGGGGGATGCTGTAAGAGAAGCCAGAATGAATTTGGATTTATCGCAGAATACGCTTGCGGAACGGTCCCATGTATCCCTTCGTACAATTTCAGATATCGAAACTTATAAGGCGAACCCTCGTTTTGACAGTCTCTGCTCCCTGGCGTCCTATCTGAACATTTCTATTGATGCGGTGATCAAAGACCGTAAGAACAATAGCGGCAGTACGACGATGCAGCAGATCCTGATAGAGTTGGAGTCCTGCTCCGAAGAAGAGCAGGTTATTGTGCTGCAAACGCTGCGAGGCCTCTTGAAAGGACTACATACCCGGACAGAGAACCCCACATAACCACCTCTTCTGCCATTGTAAGATACACTTCTCGGAAATCTTTATAGAAGTTCTATGGATTTTCTATGGAAATTCTGAAAAAACGGTGAAAAAGAGGGAGAACCCATGCGAGTTCTCCCCAAAGACCTGTATCACATATTTCTAAATGCTGCCATGGCATCCGCAATATCCTGCATCGTTCTTTCATCAATCGGAGGGCCTTCTTCGTTCAGATCCTCGATTACAGCCTCTGCAGGCTTCTTTTCTGTCTCCGGCTGCAGCTGCTGGCTGGTTAAAGTTCCAATATCTGAAACAGGAACCTCACCGGCAATCCGCTCCATTTCCTGCCGTACCAGAAGACGCACCATTGCCTGGATACTTTCCTGGGAGACTCCAGTATCTTCACCAGACTTCTTCCCCGTATACTGCAGGATTGCTTCCGCAATCAGCGCCGCCTTTTTCTCCGTCCCGTTCAGGATCTCTACGACTTCCAAATGCTCCGGATTTTTCTTGTCAAATCCTATCGTAAATACATATGGATTTTTCTTTCCCACGATCATCACTTCCCTGCTAAAGAACTGCGGTACAGGATGCCGTACCCTTTCGCATTTGCAAAAATATCATCAATAAACTGATACTTGATCAGACGGCTGGAACTTTCCAGGAACCGCCGGAGTAAGATGGCTCCGCCTCCGATGAATATAGTATAGGTAGATTTCGTGTCAATGCCCCGTTCCCGGACACTGCTGAGCAGGTCGGTCACAAAATTCCGGGCCATTTCTTCCACGGTATGTACCACCATTTCCGGATAATATTCCGTCTTGCCTTCCAGGATACTGTCAATGTCAGTTTCCTCCAACAGCATATCGTGATCCCCGTTGACACTGGAAATGATATCGTTATACATGGTGATGACACCCTTTTCCATGGAATCGCAGTAGTCCAGACATGGGCTTCCACTCCGCATCAGCAGAAAATCCGATGTAAATCCGCCAATGTCAATCCCTACAGCCTTGGGGATCTGCCGGATTTTTTCTCCCTCGGTCATCATAGCGGCATACGCCTGGGGATATACGGCTACATCCTGGATACAGATATGATAGGTTTTTCCGTTATACACCAGATCCTGCATCTTTCCGTCTCCCAGGAAATACTCCCGATACCGCTCCGCCAGCTCTGCGTAATGCTTGGGCGGTACACCGATAGGCAGCGATACCTGCACTACATCTTCTTCCGTCACCTGCCCGGTACGCTCCAGTTCCTTTGCAATAGCAAACCTCGTCAGGATGGAAAAACGCTCATCCTGCGTCTTGTCCCTCTGATACGGGATCCGCTTGTCACTCAAAACATAAAACTTCCCGTCAGTCTGAAGGAAATCCTCCCGGCCTGCAGGCTTACGGTCAGTGGATGAGAGCCCCGTAGTGAAAAGAAAATGGGTGGTCTTCATGTTCCGGTTCCCGTGATCCACGGGGATAGTCAGTTTTTTTATCATAATGCGTCACTCCTTATATTGATTTCTACTTATTCCATACGTATGAGATATGTAGATAGCAACTCTGGAGAGAAAATTTTTTGAGACTTTTTATTTAGGATAGTATTCCAGACGTGTCTTTGGTAGAATGTAGGCAGAAACAAATTGGAAGTTGTAGACTGGAGTTAGTTATGAAAAATGTAATATATATATTAATTCAATGCACTTGGGGATTGCCACAAACATTGTTAGGATTTATAGTACTTTTAATTAATATAAAAAATAAACATTATTTTTATCACGGTGCAATTATTACTGAAAGAAATGTTCCTTCAAGTGTATCTTTGGGAATGTTCGTCTTTACAACAACTAATCCGATGAAAGATAAAAGAACAAAAAATAAAATACCAGATGAAGAATTAAGTAAAAGGCTTTTAGTTCACGAATATGGTCATAC
>ERZ1106929.339-NODE-339-length-55288-cov-15.934966_pt1 | contig 55288 bp, 88 predicted proteins | sample MGYA00403662_ERZ1106929 | MGnify/ENA primary metagenome ERZ1106929 (study PRJEB35170, sample SAMEA104062442) | human gut metagenome | biome: human gut; feature: human-associated habitat; material: faeces | place: Denmark | collected 2013-02-20 ... | reverse complement strand
GGCGACATGTGGCAGGCCATGCCGCCCCGTGTTGTGCTTTAGGCTCCCTGTGCTGTGCTAGGCTGCGGGGAGCCTATTCTTTTACTGCTTTGGGATGGCTTCCCGGATAATGCGGGCCGCGTCCTGTGCGTCCTTAGCCGTGGCCTCTACCAGCTTGGCCAGGGTTTCAAGATAGGATGCAAGCTCGGTCTGGGTCATGCTATCAATCTCCATTTCGTTTACCTCCTGCCCGGTAGATTCAGCGCGGTTTCCCTTGCTGTGATTATAATATATCATCCTTGAGTGATTATGTCAATGCTTATTTTCACTTTTTAGTGATTTGTTTTCCTTTCGTCCGTGCGTCCGATTAATCCTACATTTTCGGACACAATCGGGATATGTAATAGGACACCGGCGGGGGATGCTCGCCGATATAAGGTGTGTAGGTTAGTACCCTCAGCAAATTTTTCAGAAAAAAGGATTGACAATCTTCACTCTAAAGTGTATAATCACGGTAAAGTGAGGTGACGGAAGGATGACACAGAAAGAGGCCATCGAGGCTCTGCTTAAACAAGAGGGCAAGACGAAGGGGTGGCTTGCTGATAAGTTGGGAGTAAAGCAGAATGCGATTAGTCAAATGCTAAAGCGTGGAAATATTACGGTTGATACCCTTTATCAGATTTGCGAGATATTGGAGTACGAAATTACCATACAACCAAAGAGGCGGGTTGGTGCAAGGCCAAATAAGCAAATTGAGATTGAAGGGAGGGAAAGAGAAAAATGATATACGCCTACATTCGGGTATCCACAAAAGACCAAAACCTTGACCGACAGTGGGAGGCTATCAAAGGTCTGGATGTGGATGAAGTATTTGCTGATAGGCAGAGCGGGAAAGATTTTGACAGACCTGAGTATCAAAAAATGCTCGAAAAATTAAAAAAGGACGATCTTCTCTATGTAAAGAGCATAGACCGTCTTGGCAGGAATTATGAAGAGATTCAAAATCAATGGCGTTTGCTGACCAAAGAGAAAGGGATAGACATTGTAGTGCTAGATATGCCTTTGCTGGACACCCGCCGGGGCAAGGATTTGGTAGGGACATTTCTCAGCGACATCGTGCTACAGGTTCTTTCCTTTGTTGCGGAGAATGAGAGGGTCAATATCAAGCAGAGACAGAAGGAAGGGATAGCGGCAGCGAAGGCAAAGGGGGTGAAGTTCGGAAGGCCGGAGAAAGATGTGGAGTGCGTCTTGCTGGAAGGCGAAACGGTCAGGGCCGCTTGTCGGCGGCTGGGAGTGAGTAAGACATATTGGTACGAGAAACAAAAAGACCGCCGCCCTCGGTCAAAAGGAAGCGGCGATCTGAATGAGAACACACCAGAGGCGTGTTGACAAGGATAATATAGCACACGCCTCCAGATAAAACAAGGGGGTATTGACTATGTGTAAAGAGCGTAAGACATTGGATCAGATTTTGGGTTTCATTGACAAGAAAATTGAGGCCTGCGGGTCGTTTAAGGCTGGGCCAGAAGGTGAGGCCCTTCGCTCTGTAAGAGAATACATCTTGAAAGTACAGGACGACATGTAGGCAAGAAAAATTCCGCGCAAAACAAAAAGAGTGTGTTTCTGATGGGAAAGATAAAAGACCTCGCCGGTCAAAGGTTCGGGGAACTGATAGTAATAGAACCCGCTGGGCGCTCGCCCAAAGGCGCCATGCTTTGGCGGTGCATGTGCCGCAAGTGCGGAAATGAGTGCGTCGTTGAGGGGCAACGGTTAACCGATAAAAAATCGCCAAAGAAAGATTGTGGATGCAATAAGCGTGAGAAAACGGAAGATCTTACCGGGAAAACCTATGGTGCGCTGACTGTATTGAAGCGAACCGGAATTGACAAACACGGGAACGCGCTGTATCTGTGCAAGTGTTCCATGTGCGGTTTCGAAAAGGAGTTCCCCGCACAGACGATAAGAAGCAAACCAAAGGGATGTGGCTGCCAGCAATACAAAAGCGAGAATATGAAAAAATACTCTGAACTTGCCGTTAAGGCCAAGTTTGCAAAAACGGGTGGCATAAAGCGCGCAGATATTGCGGCAGCGAAGACAGACAAAGCGATGCTAAGAAGCAAAACTGGTGTGCGTGGTGTTATGCCGGAGAAAAACGGGAAAACATACCGGGCAGCCGTACAGGTTTCCGGAGAGCGCTGGGTAAAGACGGGTTTTATGTCTATTGAAAGCGCGAAGGCCGCTTATGATTCAAAGAAGAGGGAGCTATTAGAGAAATATGGACTGGATCAAATGCTGTGATAGGATGCCGCCAGATATGGAGCCAGTAATAGTGACGGTGGTATGGCGAGGAAATAAGTGCGTAGAAGCCGATGTATATCGTGAAAACGGGTGCTGGAAACAAGATTATGATAGCATGTATGGTGGAGATACAAACTATTACTTGGACGATGAAATTACTCATTGGATACCGTGGCCCGAACCGGCAGAGGATTGAAGCCAGTATATAATTTTAAGGCTGGTGGAGATTAAATATTGCACCCCGCCACAGGGCGGGCGTATATAGTGCCAAGTGCCTCTCCGGATGGAGCGAACAGTGCCAAGTGCCTTTTATCTTACGGGATAGGAGGCACTTTTTTCGTGGAAATTCGAGAGTTGGTAAAGAAGGCGTTTCAGAGGGACTTGTCTGACCCGTCTGCACTGAATGACGCCTTTGATAGCTTGCGTTTGCTGGAGCCAGAAGATTTTACGCTGGCGCATGAGCGGAACAAGGAAGTGCGGCGGCTGTCTGCGAAATTCGCCACAGAACAAAAAAGCATCCGTATGTTCGAGCTGAACAAGCGGAGTCTGCTGTTTGATGCGCCGTATGATTTTGATGCGGCGATAAGATATGCTGAGTGGGATAGAGAGCCGAAAAAGAAGTTTTATATGCCACGCAGAAAGCAGTTACTTCCGGTTGTTCAAGCTATGCAGCGGCTATCTGAACGGAAGATACGCATTTTGGGTGTTATGGCTCCCCCGGGCGTCGGGAAGACCACCATTGAATTGATGTTCATGGTGATGGAGGGGTTAAAGAATCCAGATTTAAGCATTCTGATGGGTTCGCACTCAAACTCATTCCTACGTGGGGCTTATGAAGAAGTTGGGCGGATGTTAGACCCCAAAGGGGAGTATTTGTGGAAAGATATTTTCCTATCTGTTCAAGTTTGCAAAACAAATGCCCAAGATATGCGAATTGATCTTGGGAAACGAAAGCGGTTTGAGACCTTTGAGTTTTCGTCCATTGGATCTGGTAACGCGGGCAAAGTACGCGCTTCGAATCTTCTGGTAGCAGATGACCTTGTACCTGATATTGAGTCCGCAATGAGTAAAGAGCGCATGGACAAGCTCTGGCAGCAGTATTATACAGACCTCATGCAGCGTATGATCGGAGATTGTGTCCAGCTTCTTGTCCAAACACCTTGGACGTTACATGACCCCATTGACCGACTTGAACTAGCCCATGCAGAAGACCCAATGGCAGAGTTTATCCACCTACCTGCTCTGGATGAAAATGATGAGAGTAATTTTGATTATCCGTATGGACTTGGGTTTACCACGGCATTCTATCACAATCAGAGAGATGTTATGGACGATGCTTCCTGGAGGGCACTATACATGACTCAGCCCATTGAGCGTGAAGGACAGCTATACAATGAAGATGAGCTGCGCAGGTATTTTGAGCTTCCTGACGGGAAACCAGATGCAATCCTGTTTGTGTGCGATACGAAGGACAAGGGCACTGATTACTGCGTCATGCCAATTTGTTACCAGTACGGGAATGACTTCTATTGTGAAGACGTAGTATGCGACAACAGCAATCCAGAGGTTGTAGAGGCGCGGCTGGTGTCAAAGCTCCTTCAGCATAAGGCTCAAATGGGCCAGTTTGAAAGCAACAGCGCTGGTGGGAAAGTAGCAGAAAAAGTTCAGAAAGAAGTTAAAGAAGCTGGCGGTATAGCGAAAATCACCACAAAATATACGACACAGCAAAAGGAAACAAAAATCATAGTGAACTCGCCGTGGGTGAAAGACCATGTGCTGTTCAAAGACAACTCTGTCATAAAGAAGGACAAGGAATATCGAAGGATGCTCAACTTCCTTTGCGGGTATACGATGGCAGGTAAAAATAAGCATGATGATGTTCCTGATGCTTGGGCAATGTTTGCTGAGTATGTTCAGCAACTCGAAGGGAACAAAGTAGAGGTGTTCCGCCGTCCATTTTGAAATACAAAATGTTGTGTATAACGACTTGATTGATCATATATATTGTGGTATAATAAAGGCGGATAGATATTTGCCCATATCCGCCAGGTTTCTTTTCCAACCTCCTTCACACGGACGGGGTGGCGGCGGTGCAGCCGCTGCCCCTACTGTGTGGAATATGCCCTTGTAGCTCAATGGTGAGAGCGATACCCTGATTTGGTATAGTGGACGCCGGTTCGATTCCGGCCGAGGGCTTGGTGACCCGCACTTTTTGTGGTAGCCAACTAATTAAACCGCTCCAAAGGCCACGGAGCTGACTGTGGAAAGACACTATACCGGGTAGCCTAGAGCGTCTGACGGCCCCGGAGAAGGGAGATGACGCCCGCCTGTCATGGAGGCGGAAGCGGTGGCAGCTATGACCTGCCCCGGTGTGCCGACACATAGAAAGCGGCTGCGCCCGGCGGAGCGTGTAGAGACGGAATCCGCCTATATTGGGTCGCTCCCATCCGTGGAAGCCGGACGCTTGTGTAGGGCGATAGCTACCAGCGCTATCCCGCTGAAAACTGCCGTGTTTGCCTGTGCACGGGCATCCCAATACGGTGTGACAATCTAAGCGGGAAGCGCACAAAAAGTTGCAAAATGGGATGGTGTAAAGTGAGTGGCGTACTCATAATCATTGCAGAACTTATCTGCCTTGTTCTTATGGTTGTAAATGCTTATTTAGCTTTCAAAGCAAAGCAGAAAGACGACCTTAATGGAATGGTTTGGAATTTGGCATTTATGATCCTAATGAGCACTTGTATTAGATAACCAAAAATATGCCGAGTGCTGTAGCAGAAGCGCCTGCGGCGGCCCGTTACGTCGCGGACGTGTGGCGGCTCAATACCGCCTCTCGGCTCCAAACGCAGATGGAAAGCAAAAGAGGCACTGCGCGATTAAATTAAATGCCAATGGGCGGCTGGACAACCTACTGTCCGCCATATGCCGCTCCTCGCCGCATGAGGCGGGCGGTGGCACCAGACAGGAACTTACCATTAAAGCCAAAATGCCGTTTGTATCGTCAAGCGCAGACGAGAGGAAAATGGACTTTTGATGTGATACCGCACAGCGGATTACATACAGGCCCGCGGCAAGCCTGACCAAACCCGCAGCATACCCCGAAAGGGGTATATCTGGACCATTGGCCCGATGGTCGGGCGGGCCCCTCATAAGGGCTTGGTCTTGGTTCGATTCCAAGATGGTCCACCAGAATTAGAAAGGAGTCGCCCAACTGAATGAAGATTGACATTTATTGTCCGGTCTGTGCCGCTGCTGGCATCAATCATGGAAAAGGGCGGCTTTTGATGCAGGTGGATAGCAAAACAACTGGTATAGTTTATCCATACTGTAAGGCTTGCAAGAAAAACATCAAGATCGAGTTAAAAGGCGATAAAAGCGCCTGAGAATATATAGTTTAGTGCCAAGTGCCTCCGGGCAATGCCTGGACGAAGCGTGCCGAGTGCCGAGAGTAGACCTTATACGGGTCTATTCTTGGCACTTTTTTGTTTGTCTGGAGGTGACAGAGTGACTGAAAACTATACTGTTCGAGCTATATCCGAGTGGCCTGCTGAGGGTCTGACAGGGCGCAGAAAAATCTACACCGCAAAAAAGAAGGTTGCACCGGAAAATGTGGTGGATGTGCTGGGCAAGGCACTGGCTGTGCATCGCATGAACATGGCAGAAATGTCCTATTTGTATGGCTATTACAAAGGGAAACAGGACATTCGCCTGAAAGATAAAATTGTCCGTCCTGAAATCAACAACAAAGTGATGATTAATCGGGCGAACGAGATTGTCACATTCAAGACAGCCTATCTACTGGACGGCCCTATCCGATATGTGTCCAATGGCGGAAAAGATGATGTTTCTGCCAGCGTGAACAAGCTCAATGAGTATATGCGCGCTGAGAGCAAGGACACGCTGGACAAGGAACTGGCGGACTGGATGCACATTTGCGGTGTTGCGGTACGCATGGTACTCCCTGACGAAGCCGGAGAGGAAGACGGGTCCCCCGCCTCGATCTATACCATTGACCCGATGGCAGCGTTTTGCATCTACCACAGCGGCGTAGGCCAGAAAAAGGTTGCCGGTGTGCTGGAACAGGTGGACGAGGAGGGCCAGCCATACTTCTGCGTGTACACCACTGAGTGGTATTTCGAGGTGCAGAACAGAAAGATCACAAAGCAGGAAGCCCGCACCATCCCCTATATCCCCATTGTGGAGTATGTAAACAATGACGCCCGCATGGGTGCGTTTGAGCCGGTTATTCCCATTTTGAATGCCATCAATATGATTGAGTCCAATAGATTGGACAGTATTCAAGATTTCGTCAACGCTTTTGACGTGTTCCAAAACTGCGAGTTGGAGAACGGACAGTATAAGGAACTGGCAAAGGGCGGCATGGCAATCACCATCAAGAGCGTTCAGCCCGGCATGGAGGCCAAAGTATACCGCATTGCGTCTGAACTGAACCAGACCAATACGCAGACCATTGTGGACGATTTGGAGGACGCATATCTGACCATCTGCGGGATGCCAAACCGGAATGGAGGTTCCTCTACCAGTGATACCGGGCAGGCGGTCATTTACCGTGATGGGTGGTCTGCCGCTGAGAGCCGGGCCAAGGACACGGAAAAGACCTGGGAGCGGTCGGAACGGGAGTTCCTGCGGCTGGTGCTGTATATTTGCCGGGAAACTGGCGATTTAGATTTGCAGCTATCCGACATTAAGCCGGAGTTCACCCGCAAGAACCTGTCCAATATCCAGTCCAAGGCGCAAGTTCTGGCGGAGATGCTGAACAATAGCAAAATTCATCCGAAGTTGGCGTTCCAGTACAGTGGGCTATTCAGCGACCCAGAGGAGGCTTACCGTATAAGTTCCCAATATGCCGAGGAACAGCAACGCAAGATGGAGCGGAGTTTGAGAGATGAACTGAATACCAACAGGGACACAAATATAACTGTGGAGGAAAGAAACAATGATGTCTCCGTTTTGGAATGACCCGTTCAGCATGGTATATCAAGCATTTCAGAACCTTTATCCTGGAAAAGAGTGCGAGTGCTACTTTGAGCCTGACTTGAAAGCAGACAATGGAGACAAGGCGTATGGTCTCACAAATTTCTGCGATGATGATGATGGAGAAATTCAAATTTTAGTAGACCCGAATGTGGACATTGAAAACGCAACAGAAATTTTTGCACACGAACTTGCACATGTAGCCGTTGGATATGACGCTAAACATGGCCCGGAATGGGATGCCGCTTTTGATGCAATTCTCGATGAATACAACCGCATAGGGGATGAACTGTTTGGAAAACAAAAACCCTTATGACCTCACTGACAAAGCCATCGATATTTTGAACAGGAGGGCGGTCAAGCGGTTTGAGGACGCCAAAGATGAAGCGGCGCAGAGGGGCTTTGACGAGATCAATGTGCTGGAAGTCACCCGGACGCTATATGACCAACTGCGCAAGGACAACCAAGATGTCTTTCTTGAACTGGCGCAAGAGCGGTATCAGGAGACCGAACCGCACGGAAAGGAACCACCTGATTTAGCGTGGTTACTGGCATTGCTGGCGGCGTACAACGCTGTGACGAAATACCAGTATTCCCGCGAATGGGAGCGCAAGCGTGACCGCACAGCGGAGGCTATTAACTCTACTACCGCAAAGGTCACAGAGTTTCGCCGGGGCCTTTCCTACTGGGCGCAGATGACAGAATGGTATGCGGTGGAAGTCACAGACCAGTCCACACTGAAAGCGTTCCAGGACAGCGGCGTGCGCTATGTGAAATGGAACACCATGAATGATGGGCGTGAGTGCTCCACTTGTAAGGAGCGAGACGGAAAAATTTATCCCATCCGAAGCATACCGCCAAAGCCCCATCCTGGGTGTCGCTGTTTTTACACCCCGGCAGATAAAAAGTGAATAAACGGGCGGCTATCTCGACGGGGAGAAAAGTGGAGTGCCTTGCCACCTGCCGCCTGTTCATTCTACAAGGCTAACTATTGGAGGCGATAGTATGAGCGCATTTATTGACTTAACAGGGAGAAAATTTGGAAGATTAACCGCAATGGAGAGAGTTGGGTCAAACAAAAACAAGCGTGCAGTGTGGCTGTGCAAATGTGACTGTGGAAAAACCGTTACAGTAGACTCCTATTCTCTTAAAAGCGGGAATACGAAAAGTTGCGGATGCCTCAACACAGATGTTAGGTCTAAGCGAATGACGGAAATGCACACTAAGCACGGAGAAAGCAAAACAAGGCTATATAAAATATGGCGGTCAATGCTTTCGAGGTGTATGTGGGAGAATCCTTACTACTATGACAGGTATGGTGGAAGAGGAATTTCGATTTGCGGCCAATGGATGGAATATGAGCCGTTTCGGGATTGGGCGTTGTCCAATGGATATTCTGATGATTTATCGATAGACAGAATGGATGTAAACGGCAATTATTGCCCAGAGAATTGTAGATGGGCGGATAGAAAAACCCAAGGAAACAACAAAAGAAACAATGTGTTTCTTGAGTACGGAGGAGAAAGAAAAACTATCGCACAGTGGGCCAACGAAACGGGAATTTTGCCATGTACGATTTGGCGCAGATTAAAAAGTGGATGGGCTGTTGATAAAGCATTAACCGTTGTTGACGGAAGAAAAATAAAGAATTTAAGCGGCCCAGCCGTTTGAATATGGCCCCAGAGAAGGGGCGGTATCAAATATCGCAGGCTCACAGAGAAGTGAGGATAATCAAACGCAAGAATAAGTCGGAGATGACTATAAGCGCAGAGGAGAGTTTGTATGCCTACCATTGACACCAGTACGATTGAGGGCTTTGACAGTATGACTGCGGAGCAGAAGGTAGAGGCCCTTCTGAAAGCAGAAGTTCCCGAGAAGGTAGATTTGTCCCTGTATGTATCTAAAGACACCGCAGACAAATATGCGACAGAGGCGGCGGAACTGAAAAAGCAGCTCAAATCCAAGATGACCAATGACGAGGCCGCCAAAGCTCAGGCCGATGCTGACCGCAAGGCTCTGGAGGACAAGTACACCGAACTGCTGCGGAAGTCCACCATTGCCGAGCATACCGCCCGCTACATCACCATGCCTGGTTATGACGAGAAGTTAGCCAGGGAAACGGCGGAGGCCCTGTTTGATGGCGATATGGAGCGAGTCTTTTCCAATCAGCAAAAGGCCAACGCCGCCTATGAGAAGAAGCTGCGGGCTGATTTGGTGAAGCAGGACCCTAAGCCTTCCGGTGCTGGCGGTGGAAGTGAGGAGAAGGACGATGCCGTTGAGTTTGCCAAGAAGTTGGGAAAGCAGCGCGCTGATGCCCTCAAATCTGCAAACGAGGGCCTGAAACACTATCTTTGATGAAAAGGAGAGAAACGAATGAAGATGACCAAGACTTCCGTCACCGGCACGGTGGAAATCCTTGCCGCTGACGAGTTCACCGCGATTCCTATTACGGTGACTGAAAGTGATGTTGTAAAGGCTGGTATGCCTATGATGTATGCCGGTACGAAGGTTGAGGCGGGAACCGGCGCGAATGGAATTTTGCTGTACGATGTTAACCCCGCCGAGAATCCCAACGGCTCTCTTGTTGTCGCCGGGGTGGTTGACTGGACGAAGTGCAAAAACCATTCCGGCGCTACTGCTGATGCCGCTACAATGAAGACCGCTCTGCCTGCCATTGAGTTCCGTGAGAACATTGGCGTGAACGAGTAAGGAGGGATACATAATGGATTTGAGAGAAGTTTTTACCCCTGCTGCGATTGCGGCAAACTGGACTGAGGTTGCCTCCAACCAGATTCCCTACCTGGGTGCTACGCTGTTCCCCGCCCGCAAGAAGGCTGGTCTTGACTTGTCCTGGCTGAAAGGCTCCCGTGGGCTACCTGTCTCTCTGATGCCCTCCGCATTCGACGCGAAGGCCACCTTCCGTGATCGGATTGGATTTGAGAAGCTGGAGACCGAGATGCCTTTCTTCCGTGAGGGATACAAGATCAAAGAGAAGGACCGGCAGGAGATGCTGCGGGTGCAGGAGTCTACCGACCCCTACGCTGCCGAAGTGATTGCTCGTGTATTTGACGATACCAGAGATCTGGTTGACGGTGCAAATGTCGTGCCCGAGCGGATGATTATGCAGCTCCTGTTCCCCGAGGGTGGAGACGTTGGCATTGCCATTAAAGCAAACGGTGTGAATTACACGTACAAGTATGATACAGACGGTTCTTGGAAGACCTCCAACTACACCGCACTGACTGATACTGCAACTTGGGACAAGCCCTCTACGGCTGACCCCTTTGCGGCGTTCAAGACAGTCAAAGACGCTATCCGATCTAAGACTGGAACTGAACTGACGGTCGCCATTATGAACTCTTACACGTTCAATCTGCTTTCCAAGGCGGATGCAGTAAAGAATCGTTACTTGACCACTAATGGCCTGTCTCTTGGCTATCTGACAGACGCCGAAGTAAAGGCGGTTGTGGAGTCTACTTCTGGTCTGCGGATTGCCATTTACGACAAGCAGTACCGGGACGAGAGCAAGGTAGCCCATGCGTTTGTGCCAAACGGCTATGTCTGCATGATCCCTGATGGGAATCTTGGTGGCACTTGGTATGGCACTACACCTGAAGAGGCGGACTTGCGCGGGAAGGCAAGCGCCGAGGTTTCCATTGTGAATACCGGCGTTGCTATCACCAGAGTTATTCAGGAACACCCGGTTAATACAAACATCTTTGCTTCTGAGATTGTCCTGCCCTCCTTCGAGCGCATGGACGAGGTGGCGGTGCTCAATGTCCTGGGGGAATGATCGGATCTGACACTCTAAGCCTTTTCCCCGGCAGTCAGACCCTATTGGGGAAGCAGGTGTCCGAGCTGGTAGGAGATGACCTGACGGTCAAGGCGGATGGCTCTGTGGTCGGTACATTTCATCACGTGACAGGATACACCGAGTTTAGTTCTGAGCCGGACGAGCAAGAAGGTTATTACTTTCCGTTCCACCTGACTAAGACCGGAAGCAAAATGACCTTCAAGAAAAATGGTTCACCTACTAAGCAGGACATTGCATTTGACCCGGATATTATTTTCCGGGTTACGAAGACCGATGCTTTCGAAGTGTTGGTAGATAACCAAAGCGTTGTGACGTTCAATTTCTCTGGAGCTACATTCGAGAGTTAAGAAAAGCGGGAGGCAGCATGAAGTTTATTCCAAATTACCGCGTGTGTTATGGTGGCCGGTTTTATGAAGCTGGTTCCCAGGTCTCTATCAAGGCCGAAGACGCGGATATGATGAAGCGGCACGGGACGGTGTTGGATGAACCGACGCCGCCTTCCGTCGCACTTAAAAAGACGGGCAGACCTAGGAGGGCGGACAATGGACAATCTGGAGAGGCTGAAACTCCGCACGAATGAGCCGGACGAGGCCATCCTGGAGGACTGCCTGGAGAGCGCAAAAGCGGTGATCATGGCGAGACGGTATCCGTTCCAGGAATGGCCGGAGGAACTGGAGAGCCGGTATCTGGATTTGCAGTTCCGCGTAGCTCTTGCAATTTACAACAAGCAGGGCGGCGAATTTGAAACCGCTCACACTGAAAACGGTGTGTCCAGATCTTATGGCTCCGAGGGCATTCCGCAGGAGTTGCTTTTGGAGATTACTCCAATGGGGAAGGTAACAAACTGATATTGCTGGGGGACAGCGGTTAGCTCCCGTTGGCGCACCTGCATTGCGCCTAACCCCTTCAATATACCTATGCAGGAGGTAAATATGGCGATTGTAAAGGATTTGACCAGGAAAAGATTTGGAAGACTTGTTGCAGTTGAATGTGTTGGCCGGACAAAAAACGGAAATGCAAAGTGGCTTTGCAAGTGTGATTGCGGCGGAGAAAAGGTTGTAGCATCTTGGGGCCTTGTAAGCGGAAGGACGAACAGTTGCGGGTGCCTCAAGCGAGAGCAAAACAAAGTGATGTTTACCACTCACGGAGAATCAAGTTCGCACAAAACAAGATTGTATAGAATTTGGGCAGGCATTAAAACGCGATGCTATAACAAGAGGCACGAGGAATCATACAGAAAATATGGCGAAAAGGGAATTGTCATGTGCGAAGAGTGGAAAAGTTCGTATGAGGTTTTCAGAGATTGGGCGCTCGATAACGGGTATAAAGATAATCTAAGTATTGACAGAATTGACCCAAGAGGCCCGTATTCTCCTGATAATTGCAGATGGGCTACCAACAAACAGCAGCAAAACAATCGTAGCAATAATCATATCCTTACGTTCGGTGGAGTTAGCAAAACGCTTGCTGAATGGGTGGACGCAACGGGATTTACCAAAAGCACCATTGAGCATAGGTTAAGCAGAGGGTGGTCTGTCGCAGATGCGCTACAAACTCCGATGAGAAAAGCCGCAAACGGAAAATTTGTTTACATAGAGTCAAAGATTGCGGGGTGATTGCTTTCAGAAATTTAATGGTTAATTGCCAACCTGTGTTCTTCAAAAACCTCATTGGTACAGAAGAATTGGTGGATGAATTTGGTAACAGTCTCGGAAGTTACCTCCCCATCTACAGCGCCTTGAAATCCGCTATGCTGTGTGTTTCCCCGAACAAGGGAAATTCCGAAGTGGAGCAGTTTGGCTCTTTGGAAGATTACGATCGGACGGCAACCACCGCAGACACGGCCTGCCAAATTGACGAGGATTCCGTTTTGTGGGTAGATGGGGCCGATACTGACGGCCCGTATAACTACATTGTGAAGCGGAAAGCTCCATGGAAGAATAGTATTCAATACGCTATCAAAAAGGTTTCTGTATCTGAGTACGAAGCGGAACAAAAATTGTTTGATAGAAAAGCAGAGATTGAGGCGGCGATGCTAAGTGCCAAAAATCAAACTGAAGCTGAGCACGGACTCGATCAACCAAGCGTTGAAGGAAGTCAAGACGTATCAGAAGAAGGTTGATGGGGCCGGAGAAGAAATCGTAAAAGTTGCCACTGAGATGGGCGTTGAAGAGGCAAAAAACCAAGCATTGTACATGAATGCCTATGACAGTGGAGACCTTGTAAATGGAATTGTAGCCGAGTATCGCGATGGGAAAGGCTATATCCATTCAACAGCGATGCACACAATGTTCGTGGAAATGGGTACTGGGGTAACTGGAAAGAACAGTCCTGGAAGCACTATCCCCGGATGGGAGTATGACGTAAACGAATACGGGGAAGCTGGATGGTACTATTACGATAAGGATGGGAAAAGACATTGGACAAAGGGTATGCCATCCCGGCCGTTTATGTATGAAACGGCAAAAACATTACGACAGTCTATTCCGTGGATTGTGGAGGGGGTGCTGAAAGATGATTGATATTGAAAATCAGGTCTTTAGTACAATCGCAACAGCACTCCGGGCGCAATACTCTGGAATTTTTGTGAGTGGTGAATTTACTGATGTACCCGCCCGATTCCCAGCCGTCACAATCGTTGAAAGCGACAACAGTGTGCTTCAAAAAATGAGAACAGCGGCACCAAATTTGGAAAACGCCGTGTCGCTGATGTACGAAGTAAACGTCTACACGAACAGTGTCGGTTACAAGAAATCCGAGGCAAAGGATATCATGGAGACCATCGACAATGAGTTTTCCGAGATGGGCTTCACTCGTACCATGTGCAATCCGGTGTCCAATTTGCAGGACGCCACCATTTACCGCATTGTCGCCCGGTATGAGGGCATAGCGGACAAGGATTTTAGAATCTACACAAACTAAAAGGGCTGACAGTGCCGAGTGCCTTTGTGCCAAGTGCCTCCCTAAAAAATTAGGAGGTACTATTTTTATGGCAGGAATCCAACTTAGCACAGCGGGCGTCACCCTGTTGTACGCCGCAGAAGCCATCGCTGGCACTCGCCCGACTACTAGGTACGAAAAAATCTCCGAAATCAAAAGCATTCCTGAGTTGAACCCTGAGCCCGACAACCTGGAAACAACGACCTTGGAAGAGACGGAGTGGAAGACCTATGTCCCAGGCTTGAAGGACATCGGCGGCGCACTGTCTTTTACGGCAAACCTGACCGAGGCATCTATGACCGAGTGGGAGGGCGTTGTCGATGCCTATGATACGGCAGCCGCCGAAAATAAGGCTACTTGGTTCTGTATCGTGATTCCTGGGCTGACCAAGGCACTGTATTTCACGGGTCAGCCCTCCCCGATGGGTATGCCCGCTATGGAGGTCTCTGCTGTTCTGGAAACAACTCTCTACATCACCCCGACCGGTGCGCCTCAGTGGGCAGCAAAGCCTACTGATCTGGAAAGTATGAGTCTGAGATCTTCTACCAAGAAAAACGTTGAGGTTTGAGGAGGAAATACCATATGAGTGATAATGTCGTGAGCATTCAGGATAGAGTGATGCCCGTTCGCGTCATTGACAATAAGACTGGGACGGCGTATGAGCTTGATTTTAACAGAGAGAGCGTTAAGTTTGCTGAGAATCGTGGCTTTAAGGCGGACGAGCTGACAGTGTTTCCGGTGACTAGAATCCCGGAGCTGTTCTACTATGCTTTCCGGAAAAATCACAAGAATGTAGCCCGGTCTCAGACTGATGCCCTGCTGGATGGTATGGGCGGGATGACAAGTGCTCTTTTGGAGCGGCTGGTTCAGCTCTACAATCAGGCAGCCCTTACCCACCTGATTGCAACTGACGAGGATGCGGCAAAAAACGCAGAGGTGACTGTGGAGCTGTAAATAGCCCACGGTCTTATACGGAACTATTTGAGGCGGAGTGCCCCTACTATCTGTCCATCGGCATGACTTGGGAACAGTATTGGTATGGTGATGTATGGATGGTAGAGGCATACCGCCAAGCTGATAAGCAAAGGCTTGAGCGGGAAAACATGATGCTCTGGCTACATGGCCTTTATAACTACGAAGCCCTTTGTGACGCATCTCCAATATTCCGAGATTTTGCCAAAAAGGGGACAAAACCAGTTCCATACCGAACGGAACCGTACCCACTAGGCAAGAAAAAAGAAGTACCAACCGAGCAGGAAGTTAAAAACGAGCGTTTGAAAGCCACCCTGTTCTTTAAGAATTGGGCGAGGGCTGCGGAGAAAAAGTTTCGGTAGGCCCTGGTTTGCACCTTGCCAACTTCATATGAGATAGCGGAGATTTTGATTGCCTCCTCCCCTGAGTTGTGGTAAGATTTGGGGGAGGAGGGATGAAATGTGGCAAGACGAAAGACAAGAACGGATGCAGATAAAGGCGTCATTGAATTGCTATGTTTCATTTTGTTGCTTATTCCGTTTGGGATATATCAGTTATGCAAGGGAATTGATTTGATAATATCTGAAATTTCTGGACGGAGGTAGAAAAATGAAAAAGCTAGTTTCTTTTATTTTGGCTGGATTGATGGTTGGTTTGATGATTTCCGGGTGTCAAGGTGAGGATATGGACCAAGAAACCCATGAGTTGCTTGAAGACAATGAATTTACATCTCTTGTCACACAAACTTTTAATAAAATCGGGATAGACATTGGGGAAGAAAACATAAAAATTGAGTCTGACATGGAAAACCATGGTGTGCGAAGCGTGAGCGTAGAGGTTATGTGTGACGACATAGAAATGCGTTTTTCTTGTTTCTATACAAGCGAAACCTGGAGCCCTGTTAGTATTTCAGACGTAGAAACAGACCAATATTATTGGATTACTCCTTCAGCAGAAACATATGAAGATGTGTATGATTGGAAAACCGGAGAGATAATTAGCGAAAAAACAGAGGAATTTCCAGAATTCACAACTCAGGAAAGCCAACAGGCCGACGATTATAAAGCAGTGTATCAAGATTATCAATCAATTTTGGATGATTATTCAGAAAGAATTAGGGATGCTGTTCCGGAATTGATAGAGGAATACAAAATAGAAGCCGCAAATAACACAGAGGGCCTTCAAGGGTTTGCCACATTAAGCAACGAAAAAATAAGCGAGTTGGCCGAAATATCAAACGAAGGCATTTCTGAAATGGCTGAATATTATTACCATGCAGGGAGCGGTTCGTATGATGAATATGAAGAATGGGCCGGTAAATTGATGGATGTTTACATGGAGGAGGCCGCAAAGATTCAAGAGGCATATATGGACTCAGCAATGTAATCAAAGATATAATACCGGGCTTCTAAATCGAAGTCCCCGCTATCTTATATGAGGTGGCGGGGGCTTTTTATATCTTTAGTGCCAAGTGCTTCATTGCCAAGTGCCGTATTTCAGAAGGTGGTGGCACCATGGCTGTTGATATTGATAGTCTGCAAATTGAAATAGAGGCAACTTCGAGTGATGCGGCGGCGAAAATCGACGCATTGGCCGCCGCGCTGACTAACCTGAAAACAGCGGCAAAGGGCGGAGCGGGGCTTACTACAGCTTCTAAGCAGATGCAGGCACTTGCAAATGTGGCAAAGCTGATAAATAGCAACAGCATCAATACAGCAAAGCTAAAGGAAATGACAGGCGCGCTTAACGGGTTATCTTCCATCCAGAAATCCAGCGGCTTGTCCTCCACAATCAACGCCCTTAAAAAGTTGCCTCAGATTAGCGAGTCCTTAGAAAAAGCAGATTTAGGAAAGTTTGCTGTTCAGATGAATCAGGTGGCGGACGCAATGCGCCCCCTGGCTACGGAGATGCAGAGAGTTTCCAGTGGGTTCTCAGCTTTCCCGATAAGGATTCAGAAGATCATCCAGAGCAACACTGGACTGGCTGATTCGAACAGTAAGGCGGCAAAGAGTTTTGGAGTGCTTGGAACCGGAATCAGTAGCACACAGGCAAAGTTCGGAATCTATTCAGTGGTATTTCGCCAAATTGCGCGTACTGCATCTGATTGGGTAAAAGAGAGCAATGATTATGTCGAGAATCTGAATCTGTTTACTGTTGCAATGGGCGATGCTGCGGAGAGCGCATTAGAATATGCGGAAGCAGTAAAAGAAGCTGTTGGGATTGACCCGTCTGAATGGATCAGAAACCAGGGCGTCTTTAAGCAAATAACTGGTGGCTTTGGAGTCATGGAAGAAAAAGCGAATCTTATGTCAAAAAACCTGACACAGTTAGGTTATGATATTTCTTCCTTCTATAACATTTCCATTGAAGAGGCCATGGAAAAACTGCAATCCGGCATTGCAGGCGAAATTGAGCCACTGCGACGCCTTGGCTATGCAATTGACGTAGCTACCCTGCAAGAAGTGGCATATGCACATGGAATTGAGCAGAGTGTAAATACGATGAACCAAGCGCAAAAATCCCAGCTTCGTTATTTAGCGATTATGGAGCAGAGTGGGAACGTAATGGGGGATATGGCCCGGACGGTGCAGACCCCGGCTAATGCTTTGCGCATTCTAAATCAACAAATAACTCAGTTAACCAGAGCCTTAGGGAATTTATTGATTCCATTTTTACAGCAGATTATTCCGTATGTTCAGGCATTTGTGGAAGTCATTACTGATGCGATACAGGCATTGGCGCTTCTGGTTGGATTTGAATTGCCTGAGATTGATTATTCCGGGCTGGATGGTGTGACATCTGGTGCCACAGATGCGGAAGATGCCATTGAAGGGGCTACTGGAGCGGCCAAAGAAATGAAAAAGGCGTTGCTCGGGATTGATGAATTGACCATTCTGGAGCCGACTGCTTCTGGAGGCGGTGGTGGATCTGGTGGCGGAATTGGAGGCGATTTGGGTCTCGACCTTCCCGAGTATGACTTCTTAGCCGGGTTGGAAGAACAGGCATCTAAGATAAAAGAGCAGATGGAATCTATTTTGGGGCCAATCCTTTCTATTGGAGCTGGATTTGCTGCATGGAAAATTACTCCTAAAGTATTGAATTGGTTTAAGGATCTTAAGAATGGAAAGTTTAGCAAGATCGATAAACTCGCAGCGGGTATCGGGCTTGTAATTACGGGATTTACGCTTGAATGGCAAGGCGGATACGACATTGGTTACAATGGGCTGAACCTTGAGAACGCCATAAAAACAGCTATCGGAGCCGGACTAGGAATCGCTGGATCGCTCCTTATCTTTGGGACTGGGCCTCTTGGGTGGACAATTGGTATCGTAGCCGCGTTATCTGTTGCCATTGCAAGTATTACCATAGGGTATAACCGGAGACAAATAGATGACGAGATAAAAGAGCGGTTTGGAGAAATTGAACTGACAGTGGAAGAAGCCAAAGAACTGGCAGAAAGGATTATGTCATCTCCGCTTTCTATCCAACTGGACATGTACGTGGAGGCAAAGACTGGTGCAAAAGAAGCAATCGAAAAGTATCTTGCATCTTCCGAAGAGTTTTCTTATCTGATTTGGAAGGTATCCGTTGGCTTTGAAGTAGATGATGCTGAATTGAGCAACAGTCTTGATTCTATGATCGCTGACGCACAATCCTTCTTAAATGCACAGAGAGAAACGTATGCGCTTGCTGTCAACATCGGCTTTAGTGATGAAGGAATCAAAACTGAAATGGCGGCATTCGTAAACACGTATTTTTCTGAATCCTCCAGCGAAATGCAGCGTCTTGGGACGGAATTAAATCAAACGATGCTAGATGCACTTGCCGATGGAGTCATTGATGAACAGGAAATGAAGACGATCAATGATTTGCAGTCTGAGGTAAACCAGATGCTTTCTATGGTTGCTGACGCTGAGTATAGAGCAAAGCTCAACAATGCAGTATATGAGCTTGGTGGAGACTTATCATATGAGAGTGTAAAGGACGTCAGTGAGAAATTGGGCAATATAGCGCAAGAGCAGCTTGATAGTTTAAAACAGACACATTTGGACGCACTGGCGGTTATCGAGCTAAAATATCAAACTGATGGTAATTATGAAGAATATACTGCGGCAATAGAAAACGAAATGCAGACTTATTTTGCAAATCAAGCACAGGTATCTGCAACCGCTTTTGAGCCTCTCATTGGAAAATTTAATGCGGCATTTTCTGACGCGCTTACAGAGGCACAACCTGCGTTTGATCGGCCGGTAGAAGACCTCCTTGACAGGACGTTCCATCAATTCACTACCGATGAAACCGGAGTGCTTGTCGGAGATAGTATAAGCGATTTTATGAGGAGCGTTGACCAACAATGGAAACTTGGGTTCCAAACGCTTGATATTACTCCAGAAGTGAGAGCTGCTTTGTCTGAAACGCTTGCCGCGTTGGAGCCTAGAGCAGAACAACTCCAAAAGATCGCTGATGATTCTAGAGCCGCAGGTATTGCTGTCCCGCAGTATGTTTCTGAGGGCCTGCATGACTACAACATGCTTGCAGCCATTTCCGGTGATATGGATGCTATCAACTATTTGCTTGGAGAAAAACTGTCTACAGACCCCAATTTCCTACAGGCACTTCAAACTGCGACAGATGCTGGTATGAACATCAATGAGGCTGTTGCAAATGGATTGTTAGACAATCTCGAAGTGAAAGAAAACGCTGATGGAACAATTTCGTTGATTAACGATACAATTGGAGAAAAAGTTCTAGAGGTTACACCAGCGTTAAAAGAAACCTTAAAAACTCTCGGTATAAATATGAGCAATGGGCTCATTGAGGGAGTTGAATCAAAGGACACAGAAGTATTTAACTCTGCAAATGGGATAGGTAAGCAGGTCGGAAACGGAATTGCGGATGGACTTGATGATAGCACACGGGCAGTTAAGAACGCGGCAGATAGGCTTGTTGATATTGCGCTATCGGCAACAAAGACCGCAGCAAAAATTCATTCACCATCTCGCTTGTTCCGTGATGAAGTTGGATTGAATATTGGCCTAGGTATTTCCGAAGGAATCGGTAATAGTAGAGATGCTATACTTTCGGAAATTGAACTTACAAATCAGCGTATGGTGAGTGCTTTTTCAACTGGTTCGATTGGTAGTCTCTCTAGATCTTTTTCTGTGGAAGAAGTAAAGAACATAAATACACATACATCTGGAACTGTTACAGTAACAGACGGAAGAGAAGGCCAGCGGGAGATAAATCAAGAAATGATAAGCACATTGTTTGCCATAAGCCAGCAAATCATTTCCGCAATTGAAGAGAACAGCGGAGACGTTTATCTGGATGGGGATAAGGTCGGAGAACGAGTAACGGAATACCAAAATAGGAAGAATCGCATTTTTGGCAGATAAATTTTAAATTGGAAGAAAGGGTGACAATATTGGTTCTTGAAATTGATGGGTTTAATATTGTCCCTTACATTTCATTTGGAGGAGTTAAGTGGCAACGGTCTGACGTGGACGGGGAGGGAGCTGGTCGTACTTTGGATGGCAAGCTCAGAAGGAATCGGGTGGCAACAAAGCGGCGGCTGGATATTACCTGCCGTCCGCTCAATGCCGCCGAAACAAGTAAAGTCTTAACGGCAATTATGCCGGAATGGGTATCGGTTCGATATACAGACCCTCAAACAAACAGCATTGCAACAAGAAAAATGTATTCCAATAACAACCCGGCTACGTTTCAAATGAAGCAGAGGAACGGAGATGAACTATGGGGAGGGATCACATTCCCACTGATTGAGGAGTAATATATGCCATACGAGTATCAAGTAGAAATTGGCGGAATAATGTATGGAATGGATAGCATTAAAAGCGCAAATATAAAGCAGCCGTTATTCGAGTATTTTGGAGCGGGGAATGCAATGCCTGCTGAGTTCCACATTACATTTATTCCTAAAGAGGAACCTCCCAGAATGGCAAAAATTGTACCATTCTGTAGAGAAGAAGGAGAAAAAGATTGGCATAAGCTAGGTATATTTTTTGTTGATGTAAGGAGTGAAGATAGACAGTGGAAAAATCTCATTGCCTATGACTCCATGCTGAAAACCGAACAAACTTACTTGATTAGTGAAGATGTGGGTGAATGGCCAAGGGGGATGAAAGCGCTTGTTGCGGATATAGCAAGCCGTATAGATGTAGAAGTTGATAGTAGAACAGTTATCAATGAAAGTTATGTGGTTGAATATCCAAACGATTATACAATGCGAGAAATTTTATGCCATATAGCAGCGGCCCATGCAGGGAATTGGATTATTACGGCGGACGGGAAATTGTTGCTGGTTCCGCTTTTTACTGCAATGCCTCCAGAGACATATTATTTAATAGAAGACAGCGGAAGTGCCATAGTGTTTGGAGAGGATAGAATTTTGGTATGAATAACAAGTATTATGTAGGCCAAAAAGCATCTTCTTTTTTAAAATATGAAAAAACTCCTCCAGTTAGTAAAATCCGGCTGTTTTGGGATGATGAAAATGCATTCGAAGCTGGAGATGATACAGGATACACAATAGAATTGTTTTGCCCATCAGCTACACAGAAGATGGCAGATAATATTTTGAATGCAGCAAAAGGATTTGTGTATCAAGGATTTTCGGCCCCTGGCTCAAGCCTAGTTCCAGAAGCGGAACTGGGGGATGGAGTAACGGTTGACGGTTTTTACGGAATGATAGCAAATCGGGATATAGAATTTGGCCCAGGGAATTTATCCGACATCTCTGCTCCAGGGGAAAAGGAAATTAACCATGAATATCCTTATTTGAGCTCAGAAAGTAGAGAACTAAAACGAAAAGTTACACTAGGGACTTCTTACTATGGCACTAAAATTACTCGAAAAAACGGATTAGAAATTACCAAAACAGATAATAGCGGTGCAGAGAAAAGCCGGGTTATTTTAAACAGCGATATTTTGGCCTTTTATAATGACGATGGACAGGCAGCACTCTATTTTGATGCGGCCAGTGGAAGATACATTTTTCGCGGGGACATCAACATGCAAGGGGGATCTATTTATTGGGGAGATTCCTTCCCTTACAAGTCCCAGTTTTCAACATCTCCGGATGGACCATGGCATGATAAGCAGCAAGAAGGAGATAAATACAGACGAGATACATATGATGGGGGAAAAACTTGGGAAGAGCCTTACCAATTTGTCGGAACAGACGGACGAGACGGTATAGACGGTTCGGATGCAAGTGTTACATTCAACAATGTACTTCGAGCATTACAAAGAGCAGAGGCGACACAAACAACATTTATTACAGCGGATGAGCTAGGGGCTCCCACCATTTATGGTGCCAAAATTTATGGTGCAGAGATATATGCTGGCGGTGTAGATGATATGGGTGGACAAATTATTGGGCTCTTGGACACTGGGATGGTGGTATGGAACGGAGATGGAGAACGAGTATTAACTATTTCTGGAAATGCAGATACTGCGAGCCTTGTCACGGGCTATAACATATTACGATTTAACTGTCCGTATATGTCGGTAGAAGCCACATCATCAGTTTCCTTTCATGGACGATTAGTTTCTTTTGATGACGTAAATGAGGTTTCAGGACTTTATCTGAGGTTTTCTTAATGCTCCCTAAAATATATTCAGCGTTTCTCAACTTGACAAATGCATGTAACTTGGCGTGTCGCTATTGTTTTGTGGAACAGCATCCAGATATGATTTCCCTTCAGGTAGCGAAAGATGCAGCGGATTTTTTGGCCGCCAACGCGGGAGACGGGGTTCCGTCTATCAACTTTTTCGGCGGGGAACCGCTACTGATGTGGGACGCTATTATAGTCCCGCTGACCGAGTATGTCCGGGATCGGTATCCAGCATATAACCTTTCTATGACAAGCAATGGAACTCTGCTGAACCAGGAGCGGGCGGAGTATATGAGGAAGAAAGGAATAGGGCTCTTGCTTTCCATGGACGGAGACAGACGGACTCAGGAGCGCAATCGACCGCTTCAGGATGGCGGCTCCAGTTTCGACATTCTGGGGAAAAAGCTTCCTTTAATTTTGAAATACTTTCCTGATGTGATGTTCCGATCTACGGTAACACCGGAGACCGCAGTTGACTTGTTTCACGATATGATATTTGCAGAACAAGCTGGTTTCCGCACATTTTTTACTATGCCGGATAGTTTTGCAAATTGGGACGGCACTGAGCCACTGGAGGAGGAACTTCGGCGCTATTCAGAGCATTATGTCGAGTGCTTAGAAAATGGATGGGAACCAATCTACTTCACACAGATTGAAAAGTTTTTCCCCAAAATACTCTTGCACAACCAGGCGATCCAAGAGGGGGCAAACCGCGCCTATACCTCATGTATGGCCTGCGGCAAGTGCGGACTGGGTTCTGGGCGCTATGCGGGGATTAACCTGAATGGAGATATCCTAGCTTGTCAGGAGTTCTTTTCACGAGGCGATAATCCATTCGTGATTGGAAATATCTATACTGGGGTGGCAGATGAGGCGCGGAGACGACTTATGCAGAAATACGATAGCGCACAGGTTGAAGGGGATGGGTGCGATGAATGCCCCCTGAACCGCATCTGTGATGGAGGGTGCGTGGCCAACAACTATATTCGATCGGGGAGTTTCCACCATATGCCCCCCATCTGCTGTCGGTGGAACCGTCTGCTATTCCGAGAGGCAATCTATCTAATGGAGCGGCTGGGCAAGGCAAGAAACAAGCGCTTTTTAGAGAGGTGGCATATCTATGTTGCCAGATGAGCTGATCGAAGTACCGGAATACCTGAAGGGGGAACTTACTGGTGCAAACGTCATGCCCATGTGCGACTTCTGTACGGAGATTGCCTGTGAGACAGATGGAATGGCCTGTGGTGAGACTTGCAGCCAAGGATGCCACGGGCAATGTACTGTGGTACAGTGCGGACAGTGTAGCGGCTGCCTGGGTGGATGCCAGATATGCGAATCATCCTGCCAAAATTCCTGTCAGTCCTGTCAGTCATCCTGCGAGTCGGCAGCGCAAAACCCTACCAGCTATGGTTCCATCACGGTGGGCGAAGTTACCAGCCATACTATTGAAGTAACGCTGAGAGCCATTTCAAAAGCAACATCTTATGTGATCGCCTATCGGCCAGACAGCACGACTACTGCCCGAAATGTGGAAACTACGTCGCGAAATTACACGCTAACAAGCCTCGAGCCTAACCAGAGGTATGTAATTAACTACTATGGCAAGAACAGCTACGGAACCGGCCCTTATATGCCTTCCCCGGTCTATGCCACCACAAGGCCAGAGATTGTAATTGAACCGTGGTCATGGACATCATCCAATGGGGCAGCGACGGACACACAGACCCGTAACGCCTACCAAATTTTACAGGGTAACCGGGCAGCAGATGACTTCCATCACAATGTATGGAACGACTTCATAGACAAGATTGTGGAGATGCGAGAGGCATACGGATTGTTTTGGACGACGGACAGTGGGCGCTTTCCCTCCGCCTCCGGGTGCAAGGTGTCCGCCGGGGACACACTGACCGCCGAGATTTACAACGCGGCCAAGACCAATATAGGTTCTATACAATCTACCGGGATACAGGATGTAGATCCGGGGGACGAGATAACCGGATACCACGTTCTTCACATCTCGGATGTTCTGAATGATATCATTGGAGGTCTGTAATGGATAGTCAAAAAATTATTCAAATGGCTGTAGCAATTAGAGAAGCAGCCTCTAGGATCACAGTATCTGGGCCAAACAATTGGACACAGTTGCTTGGTATTATCCACACAGCGGAATCTATAGTTACAGAGGCGGGGAAGGAGGGAGAACATGGCGGATAAACGGATTGGGGAATTGCCTCTTATCGAAGACCTTGATGATGAGTCTTTTTTTGTGGCTGAACAACAAGGTGCAGCAGGACATATTACCGGCGCACAGATAAAGGGATTCGCCCAGAAGTCCGTGGAAGATATTGCAAACGCTTCCCAGAAATCGGCTGAAGCGGCGGCGAAGAGTGCGTCTGCGGCCCAGGAGAGCGCTACTCAGGCGGAGGAAGCGCAGGAAGCAGCAGAGAGTGCCAAGAGTGGGGCAGAGGTTGCACAAAAAGCGGCGGAAACGGCACAAGGCGCCGCCGCGGACGCGCAGGCCGGGGCGGAGAGCGCCAAGACGGCAGCGGAGGCAGCGGCGGACGTTGCAGCGAAAGACGCCGCCGAAGGTGTGCGGGAAGAGCTCTCCGTCTATGTGGAGCAGACTGAGGCAAACGCCCAGGCGGCAGCAGATTCGGCTTCGGAGGCCGCAGTGTCCCAAGAGGCCGCAGCACAGAGCGCCCAGGGGGCGGCAGGCAGTGCAACCGCGGCGGCGCAGGACGCGGTGGATGCGGCGGATGCCAGGACGGCTGCCGAAGCGGCACAGGGCAAAGCGGAGGCCGCCCAGGGGGCTGCGGAAGCGGCCAAGAGCGGGGCGGAGACGGCGGCGGGCACGGCCACTACAAAGGCCGAAGAAGCAAGCGAGAGCGCCGAGACCGCCAAGCAGTACAGCGGAAAACCGCCGAAGCCGCAGAATGGAACCTGGTGGGTATGGAACGCAGAGACCCAGGCGTATACCGATACCGGGATTAAGTCTGTTCTCTCCATTGTGAAATCCTATCCCTCTGTGGAGGCTATGGAGGCGGACAAGCTCAATATGCATGAGGGCGACCTGGTTATCATCGCCTCCACTGTAGATGACCCGGATAACTCCAAGCTCTATGTGCATGATGGCGTTGGCTGGGTGTATCTCTCCGATCTTTCCGGCGTGGAGGGCGTGGGGATTGCGGGCATCTCTCAGACTGATGGCAACCATGCGCCGGGCACCACGGACACCTACACAATTGAGCTGACCGATGGGAGCTCATACGAGTTCACTGTCTACAATGGTGCGGATGGCGACGGAAGCGGAGACATGCAGTCTTCTACATATGACCCACAGGGCAAGGCGCAAGACATCTTCGGATATGCGGACAATGCAGCAAAAGGCAAGCAAGACAAGCTGAAAGGTACCGCTGGCCAGGTGGTAGGCTTTGACTCCGAAGGCAACGCAATCCCCCAGGCGGCCCCCATCGGATTGCCGGATGGCGGAACTGTGGGGCAGTTGCTGGAAAAAACGGAGGACGGGGCAGAGTGGGCAGACAAGCCTGTGATGTATGTAAACATAACGCCACCGGCTGGAGATTCCCCGTTCGGAACGGCTGACCACACGATTGCTGAAATAACGCAAGCAGTCTTGAACGGGGTAACCGTGCTTTCAAAAATATCGGAAGGAACCGATACCAAAGTAATTCCACTTTCGACTGTAACAGACAGTGTGGCTTCCTTTTCGTCTACGTCTGTAGACTACGGCGGGTCTGTTGTCGCCAATATTGTACCCCAAGAACAGTCCGAAGTGGTTATTATAGCGGAAGATCAATTTAGAGCAAGCCAGATTCTATACGATAAAGGAACGAGTGGCCTTGATTCAGATGATGTGCAAGGCGCAATCAAAGAACTGGCTAAGAAAAAGCAGGACTCCGCAGATGCCGTTACCGTCTCCGGCGGCGGCACAATGCAGATGGGGGAGAGCCTGGGCGACGGGCCGTACACCATCGAGGTAACAGAAGACGGAGAGGGCGGCGGCCTCTCCGCCGAACAGGTGGGCTACAGCAATACGGGCAGCGGCCTGGAGGCTACCAACGTACAAGAGGCCATAGATGAGCTGGCGAAGAAGGGCGGAGGCGAGTATCTGCCTTTGACTGGCGGGACAATGCAGGGAGATATCACCATCCCGGCGGACAAGGCCATCAAGCACGGGGGCTCTGCCGCTCAAATCAAGATGATGCCTAACGGGAATATCCGGATTGAGGCCCCCCTGGCTGAGGGAGCGGCAGCGATCACAGTCGGCACTTCCGGCATCAATCTGGTCAACAACACTACCCAGGTGCTACAGACCTCTGAGAGCGGTGTTGCACTTAAAGCAAACACGGATATGACCGGGCACAAGATAGCCAATCTGGCCGCTCCTTCTGATCCCACGGATGCCGCCAACAAGCGGTACGTGGACACGAGTGTTGAACAGGCGCTTGGCTCAATCGGATATAGGCTGATAAAGGAATACACGTCGCCAGGGAGCTACACCCATACGTTCGACCGCAAATATACAGATGTTTTTGTGATTGTGATTGGCGCTGGAGGTGGCGGAGCCGTTGGCTCAATGGGAAAAACGGGCCAGCAATCCGGCCGAGGACTTGGCGGCGGCGGCGGAGGAGGAGGAGAGGTGATTGTTGCTCATTTTCTCAATAGCAATATAATCAAAAGCAACAATATTATTATTGGCTACGGAGGGGATGGAGGGATGGCAGTGGGCCCGAACGGTGGAAACGAAATCGTTTCTGGAAACAAGGGGCTCAATGGAGGCAGTACCACCGCTTTCGGGCTTGTAGCGCTGGGCGGAGAAGGTGCACCAAATGAACAACCTGGCCGTCCTGGCGGCAATTGGGACAGCAATAGAACTGATACCACAGGCCGTGGAGGGGTAAGCACACAACGGGGAAATGATGGCATCCTTGTAGATATCATTGGGATACATATGGCCGGCGGTGGTGGCGGTGGTGCCGATGGAAACGCTATCACCAACAAGGAAAGAGGAGCAAGCGGAGGGGCTACCGGTGGAGGCGATGGAGGAGACGGGGCCAGCCAGTCTGCAAATGGAACCGATGGTAAAAATGGCAGCAAAGGCGGCGGTGGCGGTGGTGCTGGCGGCGGCTGCAATTACTCTTCCAATCAAAAGAGATCCGGAACTGGCGGACGAGGTGGGCATGGATATGTGGCGATTTACGGTAGGGGGTGATTTTTAATGAAAACGGTCTATCTGAACGAGGATAACACTATCCGAGAAATCATCCCGGAATATGCACTTCCGCCGGAGAAGTGGTATAGCGAGGCATTTGCACGGCGCTGTGTAGAGGTACAGGACGATGTAGAGCAGGGGTGGCGCTACAACCCCGAAACAGGACAGGCCACCCCGGACACAAGACCGCCGGAACCTGAACTAACTCCGCAATACGCCGCCGCTATGCGGGCCTATGCGGCCACCAGCACGGCCATACCTGACACCTACGCCCTGGACATGCCCGATCTGTTTCCGGCGTGGGAGACTGTTTTGGAGGCAGGAGAGGAGCTCCCGGCGGGCCGTATCCTCAACGACGGCGGCCAGCTCTACCGGGTGGTGCAGGCGGTAACGCCTCAAGAGGAGATGCCCCCGCACGACGACGGCATGCTCGCCATCTACCGGCCCATTGACCGTGAGCACGCGGGCACAGTGGACGACCCCATCCCGTGGGTGTACGGCATGGACTGTCATGCGGGTAAGCACTACAGCTACAACGGCAAGGTCTACAAGGTGGCAGAGGGCGGGGACATGATTCCCTGCACGTGGGCCCCGGATACCCCGGATATGTGGCAATGGGTGGAGGTGTAGCACATGGCTATCGTTGTAAACGGCAAAAAAGTTGCCGGGGTGGGACTGCCCGGCAAAGACGGAGCTCCAGGGAAAGATGGTGCTCCTGGTAAAGACGGTAAGTCCGCATATCAATCAGCATTAGATGGTGGCTACATCGGTAGCGAAACCGAATTTGGAAAGGCGCTGGCAGACTCGGCCAATGGGAAAAGCGCAGTCAAGGGCACCTATCCCATCGCCTCCGGCCAGAGCATCCAAGCGGGCGACGTGGTGGATGTTGTGGAAGGGAAAGTGCAGAAGAGCGCAATGCCGGTGGAAAATGTGAAGACGGTGTTTGATAACGGGGCGGCTACTCTTGGTACTTCTGTTCTTCGCCTTTCAGACAATCTAAATGTTGTGTGTTACCTTTATCAAAATGGTTCAACATATTGGCCTTGCGTCCATTTGATTGATGATACTGGAACAGTGGTTGGACAAACGAATAGGCAAGTCATAGAAAATGTCCATGCTTCCAATATTATGGCCGCCCGCCTGAGTGATACACAGTTTGTTGTGGGCTTCGCTTCATCTCAAAATGTCTTTTTATCGGTGGGAACCGTCAGCGGGGAAAGTATCAATCTAGGGAGCAGATACACCCTTATGGCACTCCAAAGTGGATGGAATTGCGATATCTGCATAGTTCCTTTTTCTGAAAACCAGGCTTTTGTCGTAACATGCAACGGAAGCAACAACTATCCATCGGGGAGTATTCTATCCATAAGCGGAAGCACAATAACAAAGGGGGCTTGGACGCATCCAGACGGCGTTGGGAGGCCCGGTGTGATGTCCGCTGCCCGCCTTCCGGATTCTGATGGGAAGAAACGGGTATGCGTATGCTTTAACGACGTAAATGACGGCAACAAAGGCAAAGCCGTCATCGCCACCATCGACAGTTCCAACGTGGTGACGTGGGGGAGCGTGGTGACAATCGTTCCTTCGGACGTCAACGGGACGAGCTGTGCGAGCGTTGGATCGGTAATATATGTGGTTTTTCATACCATAGTTTATATCCTAAATGACAATTTATCCGTTCTTGGACAAGAAAAGTATGATACGAACACTTATAGCGATACTAGGCTCACATTAACCTCGTTTGATAACTTCGCAGTCGGCACATATTTCGGGAAAAACAATACAGATGCGGCAGTAATCAGGTGGGACGGCGAGAAAGTTTCAATTTCTGAGCCATATTCGTTTTCTCCAGTTGGATATGCAAACTATATAAGTACAGCACGCATCTCCAATGACCGGATGATTGTTGCATACCAAAGCGCAGGGAGCGGAAACTACGGCACCACCACCATTCTGACCGTCTCCGGCAACCAGATTGCGGGCAGCTTTATCGACGGTAGCCAGGACGCCATCGCCCTCCAGGCCGGCACAGAGGGGCAGAGCATCAAGGTCATCTACTCCGGCACCGTAGCGGCGGACTGGGTGACGGAGGGACAGGTCGTTGACAGCCCAGGCGTGTACGGCGCTGGCGTGCTCGACGGGGTGATCCAGGTTTGGAGCAAGGACAGGCCTGTAGGCACAAAAATAGTTACGGGCAGCTATATCGGAACAGGGACATATGGGGAGGGAAATCCGAACAGTATAACGTTTGACTTTACTCCAATTTTGTTTTGGGTGGTTAAATATCGGGTAGAGGGCACTACATATTTTTCGCAAGAAATGAGTGAAAGCCCGATGATATACACACCAATTCTTTCTGAGAATTATACAGAAGGTGGAGGATTTTACGACGATGCGGCGGCCAGTAGAAGCTATGCGAAAGTTGCGGATAATGGCAAGACGATAATCTGGTACCATAAGGAAAACGCAAATAAACAACTGAATAGCAGTGGGTATGCTTATTACTATCTCGCCATTGGTTAAAGGAGAGTGAAGTACCATGACCATCATCCAAATTGACCCGCTGGAAACCGGCCAGCACCCGATCCAGAGCCAGAGCGGGCGGAGCGCCTGCTGGCTGGATGGCTACATAGAGGTACCCGCCCACCTCCATGACACGGTGTGGGCGACCTATGGCTGGTGTAACCTCCAGATTGAGGAGGGCAAGCTGGTGGATGTCACGCCCACGGAGCGGCCCCCAGAGCCGGAGCCGGAACCCCAGCCGCCCCTCGCAGAGGACATCACTCTGGACATGCTGTCCGAGCACGAGGCGCGGCTGTGTATGCTGGAGCTGACTACCACCGCTGCCACATGAGAAAGGAGACGCCATGACAACCGTATACAACCTCTGCAAGCTGCTTATTGACCGGGGCCGCACCGACGGCCTCCAGGACAAGATGGATGTCTATCTCGCCGCCGACCGGCTCACCCCGGAGGAGTACCAGGAGCTGGCCGGGCTACTGGCCCCGGAACAGTAATCAACAGCGGGATCGCTGGATAAAAGGATGTGAATCAAATGAGTAAGCTCATTACATACATCCCGCTCTCGTCCGTGGAGCGGATTGAGCTGAGAGTCACCAACTGCCGCAAGACGCTCTCTCAGGTCAAGGCTGAAACAAAGGCTCATTACGTGCTCAATGGCGGCATGTGGAACCCAGACGGCACCCCCTGCCCGCTGCTTAAGGTGGGCGGGGTCATGCTCTCCGGCACGCCCTGGCGGCCGATGGGCTACGCCTGGGACAAAGGCCCCGACATCCGTATGACCTCCGAGCACGAGGGAGCGGATAACTTTATCGCGGTGACTGCCCTCATTTCCTCCGGCAAGCCGGTGGATAAGCCTTCCTACGGCTCGGCCCAGGGCGGCAAGAGAGGGCGCAGCGCCATCGGCCTGCGGGGTGGCAGTCTGGCCCTCTATTGCTCTGGCGATGGGACCGAAGACGCAGCCACGCCGGAAACTCTGCGGGACGAGTTGGCCGGGCTGGGCTGGGCCTCTGCCGTTATGCTGGATGGGGGCGGCTCCAGCCAGTGTGACTTTGGCGGAGAGCGCATCACCGCTAGCCGCAAGGTGCACAACTGGATTTGCGTGTATCTCAAGCAGGCGGAGCAGACACCGCCGGAAGAGGAGGACAAGCCTATGAGCAAGCATACTGTATGCCTCGACCCCGGACACGGGCCGGGCAATGTCAACGGATCCCCGGACGGCACCTACAAAGAGTGGGAGTTTACCTGGGACATGGCCCAGCGTGTCAAGCCGCTGCTGGAGGCCAAGGGGGTGGGCGTGGTGCTCACCAAGACCGCGGACAATTACCCCAGCCTGACGGAGCGGGCCAACATCAGCAATAAGGCAAAGCCGGATTGCTTTGTGAGCATCCACACCAACGCGGCCGGGGAGGGCGGCTGGTCGAGCGCGTCCGGCCTGGAGATCTACACCAGCGCCGGGCCCATGACGGCCCAGCGCAATGTGCTGGCCTCCAAACTGGTCAACGCCTTCCATGTTGCCGGGGTGGCCCTGCGGAGCGAACCGATCAAGCACGAGATGTATACCGTGCTCGCCAAGACGGACGCTCCCGCCTGCCTGATTGAGTACGGCTTCCACACCAACAAGGCCGACGTGGAGTACCTCAAAGATACGAAGTACCGGGACAAGCTGGCCGAGGCCACCGCAAAGGGTATCTGTGACTGGCTGGGCGTGGCCTGGCAGGGCGAAACGGGAGCGGACAACGCGGAGGATACCCCGGACGTTTGGGCCGCTGATGCGTGGCATAAGGCCAAGGACAAGGGCGTACTGGACGGCACCCGGCCCCGCGATAATATGACCCGGCAGGAGCTGGCCGTCGTGTTGGATCGGTTGAATCTGATTTGATGGAGGTACATATCATGGACATTTCTTCTTTGGGTATCACCGGAGTGGCGGTCATCACTGTGATCTGCTTCCTCGTCGGGCAAGTGGTTAAGGCTACGGGACTGGACAACAAGTGGATTCCCATTATCTGCGGTGTGTTTGGCGCGGCGCTGGGCATCCTCGGCATGTTTATCATGCCTGAGTTCCCGGCCAGTGATTACCTAACAGCCGCCGCTGTTGGCATCGTCTCCGGCCTTGCGGCCACTGGAATCAATCAGGTCTATAAGCAGATGACTAAGGAGGGCTGATGCCCATGGAGTGGGTTGGCCCACTGATTTCCGGGGCGGCGGTCGTCCTGGTGGCAATCATCGAGGCGGTCGCCGCCCGCGAAAGAAAGCGCGTCAAAACGGACAACCAGAAGATCGACGCCATCATACACGGTGTGCGGACTCTGCTGAGACGCGCGCTCATCGCGGAGCACAATCACTATTCTGAGAAAGGGTATATCCCTATCTACGGGCTGGAAAACGTGCTGGACATGTACAAGGCATATAATGCCCTGGACGGAAATGGCACAGCGGCAAAACTGGTCGAGGCCCTGAAACAACTGCCCACAGAGCCGCCGGAGGGCGAAAGGACGTGACTGAATGAGCGCAAGAGTGAAGCTACCACAAGAGTTAGCCGACCTCTTGCGCTCTGAGCTGGAAACGGCCATCAAAGAGGCCGCGTTGTATCGAGACGATGAGTTGATAGCCCGCCGGTACATTATCGAGAAATGGCCGCAGATGGATATTGCGGCAGAGCTTGGTTGGGAACGGTCAACAGTATCCCACCACATCCCTTACATATTCGACGAAGTGTGCCGCGCAGCAAAACGAATCACACAACTTACACATAACTAACACATAACCCTCGCTGGGCCGCCACCCAGCGGGGGTTAAATTTTGCGATAATATAGGCAAGGAGGACGTGAGGATACAGGGTTGGTACACGTCTCCGCCCTCCTCACGGACTCCTTATTTTATGGACAAGGACGTGTTGGATATGACTCTAATCGAGAGGATGGTAGCCGCTGGCATGTCCCGCGATTGTGCCGCCGAAACAGCGATGTGGTACATGGCACAGGGAGATGACGAGGGCCTAGAGGATTACGTAACCGCATTGGAGGCGGGGAGGGAGGCGCGTCAGTATGGCGTTTCCTAATTACACATACCCGGCTTATGGGGCCTACAATCCTGTCACCCCATTTGCTCCGACGCCACAAGTATATCAGCCCCAGCAACCTACTCAGCAACCCTCACAGACCATTCAGCCACAGGGAAATGTAAACACACAGCCCGCTTTTTTCTGCCGTCCTGTGGCATCCAGAGAGGAAGCGTTGGGTGTTCCGGTGGATTTTATGGGTGCTCCCATGTTTTTCCCCGACCTCGCTCACAATGTAATCTACATGAAACGATTCAATACCAACAGCGGTTCGGCTGATGTGTTTGAGTTCCATGGTCAACAGCAGGCAAAAGAACAGCAGGTAGAGAACCCGGCCCCTGCTTTTTCACCACTGGATGAATTTATGGACATGAAGGACACCATCAACAATTTGAAAGACGAGATAGAACGGCTGAAAAAGCCCACGTCTGGCGGAAAGGCAGGGAAAAAGAATGATGCCTCCGATGAATAATCCCATGACGGCCATGCTCCAGATGGCGCGGAACGGCGGGAATCCCATGCAAATGCTCCAGCAGATGGCTGGACAGAATCCGCAGGCAGCTCAAGCTATGCGGCTCATTCAAGGGAAAAACCCGCAGCAGCTTCGCCAGACTGCGGAAAACATGGCAAAACAGAGGGGAACCTCCGTTGAGGAAATTGCACGACAACTAGGTATACCCATGAAATAAAATAGAGCACTTCTTTTCAGTTTTTCGGTGTCTTGACAAAAAACCGCTCTTTGGAAACATCCGGGGAGCGTACGGCCCCGATGTAATAACTGACAAAGGAGTATATACAATGGATAACGATTTTGCGACTGGCTATGCTCTTGGCTCCGACTCCAACGGCGGAAACTGTAACAATGGCGGCTTTTGGGGTGGCGATGGCTGGTGGGCTATCATCATCTTCGCCATGATTTTTGGCTGGGGCCGCGGCGGCTTCGGTGGTTTCGGCGGTGGCGGTGCCAGCACCGATCCCGGCCTCCAGGGCCTAGCTACCCGTGCCGATGTCAATGAGGCCATTGCCTTCAATGGTGTGGAGCGCGGCATCTCTGCTATCCAGCAGGGCATCTGTGACAGCACCTATGCCCTGAACAACAGCATCACCAGCGGCTTCAACAACACCAATGTGGCGCTGCTTCAGGGCTTCAACGGTGTCCAGTCTCAGATGTGCAACATGGCCGCTCAGGCACAGGACTGCTGCTGCCAGACCCAGCGCGCCATCGACGGCGTGAATTACAACATGGCTACCAACACCTGCGCCATCCAGAATACCATCCAGGGCAGCACCCGCGATATTCTGGAGAACAACAATTCCAACACCCGCGCCATTCTGGATTTCCTGACTCAGAGCAAGATTGATTCCCTTCAGGCGGAAAACCAGTCCCTGAAGCTGGCTGCCTCTCAGGCCAACCAGAACAGCTATCTGACCGCCACTCTGGACGCTCAGACCTCTGAACTGATTCGGCGCATCAATCCCATGCCCGTGCCCGCTTACCAGGTGCCCGCCCCCTATCCCTATTGCGGGACCTACAACAACGGCTGCGGTTGTGGCTGCTAAACTTACGAGGAATCCTCGTAAGTTGGTCTTCCGGCTTTGCCGTGACTATTTCGGGGCGGCGGGCTAAGTGTCTGCCGCCCCTGATTTTTGGAGGTATTTTATGTCTTGTAAGCCTGTTTGCCGACTGTGCGACAACCTGGTGCTAAGCCAGGCGGTCACCTTTACTGGAGGGAATCTTGAAATCAATCTGCCTGCCGGCGCCTACAACAACGGCGGGAAGTATTGCATTGTGGTAGCTCAGTCCATCCCGGCCACAACTACCATCAATGCACCTGTGTACATTACTATTGGTACGGGGACAGAGCTATATCCCCTTACCAAGCGTAACTGCGCTCAGGTGACTGCCTGCGGCATCCGCACTCGCACCCGCTACTCCGTCTGTGTGGTGACTACCCCCACCGGCGGCTCGTTCCGCATGTTGGGGCAGCCCTGCTGCTCTCCCAGTAACAATCTTGCCAGTATTGACGGCGGTGCTGCACCCGCCCCTACGGCGTAAGGAGGGGTCAAAATGAAACGATCTACTCGGATGATGCTCATGTCCAGTGGCAACAATCGCCGCTACAACGACGGACGGAGCTACGACAACTACGATGTCGATGATAAGTTTCGTGACCGCCGTGGCCGGGAGCATTACGACAATGGCCGTTATGCACCGCGCTCTGAGATGATGGAGCCGGAGGATCGGGGCTATCGCCGTTACTCTGATGGGCGTTTTGCCCCACGGAACGATGGCGGTATGTGGGTAGAGAGCCGATACTGGGATGACCGGATGTACGGCCCTCAGTCTCACTACGGCTACCCTTACGTCCCACCGGTCTATCGGGAGGATGGGAGCGCATACACAGAGCGACGGGAGATGAATCGTCCCATGAACAAAATCGGATTCGCTATCTCTGGCGAAGGTGAAATGAAAACTCCGAGAGAGTTTGGCCATGACTACCGCATGGACGAGATGGCGTACAGAAAAGGTGGAGAACACATGACAGGTTATGGGGCTGCTTCCGGCTATATCCCTTTCACGAAGGAGATGGCCGATGAATGGTCTAAGCATATGGACAACGAGGATGGCACCCGTGGCGCTCACTGGACGCTGGAGCAGGCCAAACAGGTCATGGCCCAGCGTGGGATTGAGTGCGACCCCATCCAGTTCTGGGCGGCCCTCAACATGGTCTATAGTGACTACGTTAAAGTAGCAAAGAAGCACGGTGTCGGCGATAAGATTGATTTTTACGCCGACATGGCAAAATCGTTCCTCTGTGACAAGGACGCGCCGGAGGACAAGCTGGCCCGCTATTACGAGTACATCGTGAGGGGCTAAACAAGGGGCGGGGGCAATAGCCTCCGCCTTTTCTTTCCTAAAAGTTTTCCCTTTAATTTTCCCTTACCAGCACATTTTAAGTTAAAAAATTTCATTGCAAAATGAAAGAATAAATGATATATTTCGATTAATACGATAACTTTTAATGCTATTTGATATTAAATGAAGTTTACAAATAGCAACCAATAGTTGCGTAACGAAGGAACCCGTTAGACCTTGAAATGCAAGGATTCTAACGGGTTCCTAGTTATCCACATAAAAGTTTTCCCTTATGTTTTCCCTTTACAGGTTTAGAACATTTTTTATAAATCCCTCCATGCGGGCAGCGCTGTCCTGCCTCATGCGCTCCGTGAAGTGCCCGTATCTGTCCAGAGTAAAGGCCGCGCTGGCGTGGCCGAGGTTGCTCTGGATGGTCTTGATATCATCGCCAGCACGAATAGCATTAACGGCATAGGTGTGACGCAGGTCATGGAAACGGACTCCATCAAAACCGGCTTTTTTAATAAGCCGCTTAAAACTCCTGTCTACAAATTGGTGAGTAAGCGGATGCCCGAGCTGGTTTGTAAAAACCAAGTTATGTTCGTTTTCCCATGCAGGCCCGGCCTTGATTTTCATTTCTGCTTGCCTCCGCTTCTGTTCCCTTAGAACTTTTATTGCGGAAGTTGCGATGGTAATAGTTCTGCTCTTCCCATTCTTAGGAGATGCAAAGACCTCTTCATTTACTCGGAGATCGCTCCTTACAAGTTGCCTATTGACTATCAGCGCGCCTGATTTTAGGTCAACGCAATCCCAGGTAAGGCCAAGCAACTCAGACTGTCTAAGGCCGGAAAATAAAGCCAAGATGATAAGGGCCTCGATCTGATCCCCTGCTACAGCTTCAAGTAATTTTGATACATTAGCATCATCGATAGGATGTATCTCTGTCTGCTCCTGGCGGGGTAATTCGCAATTTTCGGCGGGGTTCTTTGGTATGTATCCTAACTGTACAGCCTTTTCAAGTGCTTGATGGAGCACTTTATAGGCCAGACGGATTGAGGCAGGAGAGAGTGCCAATTTATTAACAAACCTCTGGACAATATGTGGGCGGATTTCATGGAGGCGAACAGCTCCCATAGCGGGCTTGATATGCCGCTCTATATTATTCCTGTATATGCGTATAGTATTTGGTTTTACCCCAATCAGATAATCTTGAAGCCAGCTATCCAACCATACATTCAGAGTTAACTTTACTGGGTCAGTATAAGTTCCTTGGTCTACGGTCAATGTGGCCTCTTTGAGTTTTTTAGCGACTTCTTTTTGCGTTTTCCCGGTAATACTCCGCTGGATCTGTTTCCCTGTACCTGGGTCATACCCAGTTGTAAATCGGGCCTCCCAGTAAGTATATTCTTTCCCATTTCTGAGTACCGTTTTTTTGCGGATTGTCCCGTTACCCGCAGCAGACTTTCTAGCCATTGATTTTTCCCTCCATTCTGGTATAATGGAAGGGCAGAGCGCCCGCAAAGCAATCTGCCCCTCTATGGCCGCTCCTGGTGTTCCAGCACCGGGGGCGGTATTTTTATTGCGCTTTTTTCAGTTCGGCGATTTCCTGATTCATGGTGCGGATCGCCAGCTTAAGCACGGATACTTCGTTTCGCAGTTCCTCGATTTCACTCTTTGGCGTGATGGCGTCCATAATGGCCTGCTGTCCCTCGGCCAAAAGGTTAAATCGGGTTGTGACCTCCGTGTCCAATAAAACCTTTACATCGTGCATGATGTCCTGTTTCTGCTGTTCCAACAAGCCCTTCGTTTCAGACATGATGTCCTGTTTTTGCTTCTCCATCAACTGTGCGATTGCCTGCAAATCTTTTTCGTCAAGCATATGTAAATCCTCCTATTACAATTCTGTCGCTAGATTCCTGTTCTGTTTGGCAATCATGGGTTGGTGTACCATATCATAAGCATAGTCCAATAATCCGTTCTTTTCCAATGAAGCAATCTTTTAGCATATAGAAAATAAGCTGCCACAATTTGGTGATAACATATATTGCTTAAATAGAACTAACGTTCTATAATGATAAACAAGGGGAGCAAAATTCCCGACCAAAATATTGGTAAGGTACAAATTGGGAGGAGGGCGCGAAATGACGCCAAATGGAGAAAAAGTTGAAATGCTTAAAAAAGAAATTGAACTTGTCATGGAGCGGAACAGAAATGAAACCTATTTGAAATCGCTCCTTACGCGCGCCCTCGTCCTCGAAAAACTACATAATAAGTGATAAAAAGGCTCCGGGAAACCGGGGCCTTATTTTTTTGTAAAGCCGTCTATCAGTTTTCTGATGGCGGCTTTTTCGTCGTCTTCCATAAACCAATATGCCTTAATAATCCGCTTAATCAGATCATCATCAGACATGTGGATCTGCTCCATGACTTCGAGGAACTCCTCGTCCTCGTCCCTCTGGATATGTGGCTCTCCTTCCCCGGTACGCAGCCAGAGCTCGGAGATGTTAAATTCCCGGCAGATATCGGCAATGGTGCGGTCGCTTGGGTTCGTTTTGCTCAAGCATAAATTAGAAACAAACTGCTGAGAGACATTTATACGCTCTGCAAAAGCGGTCTTTGTTAGGCCACTATCCTTTACGCACCATGCGATTCGTTCGTTGATGGTCTCCACTATTTGCACCTCCTGTTTGATACATATTAAAACACAAAACGGATGATAAGTCAAGAAAAATCACAAGTGAGTTGTGAAAAATGCTTGACACCAAAATTTGATTGTGATAATATACAAGTGAGATGTAAATGGAGGTGAGACGATGCCTGTATATGACACCAGAAAACTCGCAGATGCACGGACTGTTGCCGAGAATCTAGCAGGACTCCCCAAAGAGGCGTTACTTTATATCGCTGGTTACGCCGAGGGATACCGGGATAGGCCCGCACGGAGACTCAAGAAGAAGGAGAGCACCAATGGAGAAAAAGAAGCCCGCCCGTGACGGGGCGGGGGAAAGAGGGGAAAGCGATGGAAAGAGTGGTTTTAAGAAACGATGGGCATAACACAAAGCTGGAAATTGACGGCGTGGAAATACAGAATTTATACAGCGTAAAAATTGAAAAAACGCCGGATGGCCCCATAAGAATAGAACTATCCGGCTCCGTGACTAATGAAGTCCTAATTGAGACTTAATGATTTCTGTTACTACGGCTGATGCAATTTGAGAAATGGCATTCAAAGATTTTGAACCAACCTTAGATGATACAACTTTGACATTATTCCAAATCGTATTTTCTCGGATGTTCGCAAGGAATTCATGGCCCTTTGGAGTTAAATCTACAACCTCCCAGCCGCCATCAATACCACGTTTGAATTTGTAAAACATACCAGCCATATCACATTGGCGGGCATGGTACGCAAGTTCCTCGGTATCGTGATTTCCGGGTATTTTCTCTAAATCTATTCTGGAATCAAAGTAGCGCCCAGTATCGCATATGGCCTCTACGGCCAAAAGAATATCTCGAATGCAATCAGGATTTAGCTTCATTTCTCAATACCTCCTTTTCGCCAGTATACCACGGCAAGGAAGGAACCACAACAAAAAGCGCCCCGGCCAGTGGTGACGCACCGACCAGGGCATGACACCACGTAACGCAGCTACGAGGTATCGGAGACAGTATATCACATCCTCCGGCCTCTGGCAAGAATAGGAGGATTTTTTATGCTCAACAAAAAAAGCGAGGCGCAGGAAATTGAGAACTGCGCCAATAACTTGAACCACACCATGGACAGGCTTTGTCTGGCATGGAAAGGACGGAAATGGAAGGAGGCCCATATGGACTACACGTTTGAAGATTACCGCAAGGCGCTGGAGGGGGCCGGGCCTAAGCTGAAAGAGCTTGTGCTTGACCGGGCGGCGCACGACCCTACGATTGATTTCCCGGAACTGAAAGCCCTTGTCGATTTTGCGTATCCAGAGGGGGCGTAAAGACATGGAGGACAAGATACTCCTGACCATCAAAGAGGCGTCGCAGCTGACCGGAATCGGCATAAGCAAATTCTACGAATTGTCCAGGCGAGCAGATTTCCCAGCCATACAGATAGGAACCAGAAAGAAGTTGGTGCTCCGCCATAAACTCGAAGAATGGTTGGAAAAGACGTTTTCTGGTGGAATCGATATCAACTGACAGGAGGAAAAGACGTGAGCAAGACTCGAAATGAGCGCTGCCAGGCCCGGCGGGAGGCTGTGAGTGCAGCAGTGTTTGCCGCCTGCATCATGATAGCCTGCGGGTTGCCGAACTGGGTGGAGTGGCTGCTATGAACCGCTATCTGATTACGAGCGTTGTGGCTCTGTTTCTCTTGCTGGCGCTGGTTGCACTAGTTGAAATCATCTGGAACCAGGAGCCGGAGCAGCCAGCCATTGAAACCCCGGCGGCAACCACCACCCCGTCCCCCACGCCCACCGGCCCGCTCACCATCCAGATCACCGGCCTGGAGGGCGCGGAGAGCATCGACGATGTGTGGGCGGTCATCACTATCCCACAATGAAAGCGCCGCTCCCCGGTGTGCGAAACCGGAGGGCGGCAAAAAGGAGAATAAAATGAAACCTATCATTATTAAAACATATCCTGCACCAGAAAGCAAGTGTGAATTGGTGCGATTACAGAAGGATGCGAATGATGTCGTAGCTTCCCTACAAAGGTGCTCTGGACTCACAAAGGCCTATATCGTTTCTGAAATCATTCGGCAGGCCGCTCCTTATGTGGAATTCAAGTTACAGGAGGTAACATTCAGTTATGAACCCGATACAGAATCCTGATGCGCAGGCCCGCCCTCCGGTTTCACATTGTGGACGGTGTGACGGAGAGGTTTGGAGTGACGAGCCAATCTTCCAGTGGGATGGACAATGGATTTGTCTGGATTGTTTCAAAGATTCTATTAAGGCAATGCTGGAAGACGACCCGGTTTTGCTTGCCTATGAAATGCAGGTAGAGGTGGTGAGATATATTTGAAAGCCTCTGGAAATTGCGTGACCTTTTATAAAACAGGGAAAGCAACGGTGTTGGTTCACTATCCCAATGGGGATGTTTGTTGCAGATGGTGTCCATATGTCCGATACGACGAAAGTCTACGGCGGCACCGCTGCTTATTCACTGGTGAATACCTCCCGTTCCCGTTAGAGACACGGGGAAATGAATGCCCGGTTATTTTAGAGGAAGGAGAAACAGAATGGGGATCCCAGTGATGGTATATGGACAGAGTGGGTCAGGAAAATCTACCAGTCTGCGTAACTTTCTGACTGACGAGGTTTGTGTAGTCAATGTCAGCGGGAAACCGCTTCCATTCAAGACAAAAATCAAGACATACAACTGTGACGACTACATGAAAATCGACACAGCAATTAGGACTGCCCCTGCCAAAGCGATTGTAATTGACGACGCTACATATCTGATGACCAATGAATTTATGCGTGGAGCTAAAACGACCGGCTACCAGAAGTTCACGGATATGGCACTGAACTTTTGGACGTTGATTCAAACAGCGATCCGACTCCCCGATGACAAAGTAATTTATTTCATGGGTCATGTAGACCTTGACCAGAACGGGAACGAGAAATTCAAGACTATTGGTAAACTGCTGGACGAAAAGGTCACCCTGGAAGGGCTGTTTACTGTAGTGCTAAAGACAGTCGTAACCGACGGTAAATACCAGTTTTCCACACATACAAACGGAGCCGATACGGTCAAGTCACCAATGGGCATGTTCTCTGAAAACCTGATTGATAATGACTTGAAGATGGTTGACAGCGCAATCCGTGATTACTGGGGCTTGTCCCCATTGAAAAATGAGGAGGAACACAAATGAGACAGTATTCTGATGTAAAGGCCGCTCCCAACAAAGCCCGTGAAATTATCCCTGCCGGCGGATATGTGGCGAAGGTAAATGCAGCAGTAGTCGAAACTACAGATTATGGGGATCGCCTTATTATTTATTTCGATGTAATCGAGGGCGATTACAGAGGATTCTTCCAGAAGGACTATTCTGAGCAAAACCGAGAGGACAAAAAGTGGCGCGGAATCTACCGCATGTATCTTCCCAAAGATGACGGCTCTGAAAAGGACTCCTGGAGCAAGCGGACTCTTGGAAATGTGATCTGGTCATTTGAGGCAAGCAACAATGGCTACCACTGGGATTGGAATGAATCTGTCCTGAAAGATAAGCTGATCGGTGTCCTTTTCCGAAACAAGGAGTGGGAGTACAACGGACAGACTGGTTGGACTACTGAATGCTGTGCCGTTACAGACATTGAAAGCATCCGGGCCAATAAGTATAGGACTCCCAAGGACAAGCCCTTGTCTAACAAAACGCCCGCCGGGTTCACTGACCTTTCAAATGAGGAAGATAAAGACCTTCCCTGGGTAATGAACTAATGCACCCGTGCAACGTGAACGTGGCCCTCAGTAGCATGACGGTTCTAGTCGATACAAGGGAACAGGATACGCCAAGCGCCAGGCGGCGCATGAAGCAAATCGGAGTCCCGATTGAGAGGGTTGCCCTCTCTTTCGGGGATTACTCCACAAAATGCAATGTCATAGATCTGAGAGACCAAGTTGCTATTGAGCGAAAGATGGACTTAGATGAACTATGTGCTTGTTATGGAAGAGACCGCAGCAGATTTACACGGGAATTTGAACGCGCCAAAGAATCCGGAGCAAAGTTATACATGCTGGTGGAAAACGCAGATTGGGAAAAGGCGTACAAAGGAGATTACCGGAGCCGGATGTCGTCCGCGTCTTTGGTAGCCAGTATGCAAGCATGGCTTGCCCGCTACAATTGCCAGATTCTTTTCTGCGCCTCGCAGACAAGCGGGAGGCTCATTCATGACATTTTATTCCGAGAGCTGAAAGAACGGCTGGAGGCCATTCCGGATGAAGATTGCGGATGAAATCAAATCTCTGGTTACGATGCAGCAGGTCGCCGAATTTTATGGTTTTCAGGTGGGGCGGTCAGGGTTTATATCCTGCCCGTTCCACACTGGGGATCATACAGCCAGCCTAAAAATCTACGATGGCATCGGAGGCTTCCATTGTTTCGGATGTGGCGCTCATGGCAGTGTAATTGATTTTGTTATGCGCTTGTTTGATCTGAACTTTCGACAGGCCGTGCTCAGAATCAATGCCGATTTCCACCTGGGCCTCACATCCGGCAAACCAGACAGGATGGAACGGTCAAAGGTGCTAGAAGCCAGGCGTGAAGAGCAGCGGCAGAAAGACCGGGCTGAAACAAACTTCTATTTTATGCTTTCTGAACAGAGGTACTGGAAGGAGGCAATGGACGTGTTTGCACCCGTCGTTCAGGGCGAGAGATCCTACTATCACCCGCTATATGTCGAGGCCGTCAGGCGCCTCCCTTATATTGAATACTGGCTTGACGACTTTATAGAGAAGGGAGGCAAAGATCATTGGAAGAATTGCCCGTATACACAAGGGACGACTACTTGACAACCACGAAACCGTTTGAATATTTATACGCTCACAAAGAAAACAAATTCGAGATGCGGCAGCTTATGGGGCGTATGTCCATACAAGCGCAGGCGGTCGGAGTCAGAAACTTGGCAACGCTGTTCAAAGATTACATAGAGACAGTCAGCGGGACAGTGACGCCGGGCTTTAACCGAACGGATTTTACCGGGCAGGAAATGGAACTGGACTGTGGGGGCTGGACGGCTACTGACACAGGTATTTACGGCACCGACAAGATGGGCTTTGAGGTCGTGGCCTGCTACCACCCCATCATGCCGGTTCAGCGGTTGGTAAACGTAGATACGCGGGAGCACAAGGTTATGCTTGCATACCGGCTTAGCCGCCGGTGGGACATTGTGATTGTGGATCGCAACGTAATTTCCGACAGCCGCTCTATCATCGGACTCTCCAAGTATGGAATCATGGTCAACAGTGAGACCGGCAAGGCCCTTGTACGATATCTGGCTGATGTGGAGCAGCTCAATTATGACCTGATCCCGGAGGTATCCAGCGTGGGGCGGCTGGGCTGGATTGAGGAATATGGCTTCTCGCCATATGAGGAAGAACTGGTCTTTGATGGAGAGGAAACCTACCGCACTCGTTTTGAGAGCATCCAGGAGCATGGGAGCCGGGAGGCCTGGCTGGACTGCGCGAGAGCTGTCCGGTCAGGCAAAACCCCCGGCAACGTGATCGCCCGTATCGTTCTAGCCGCTTCCTTCGCCTCTGTTCTGGTGGGACCGTGCCGTTGCCTACCATTTTTTGTACACCTGTGGGGCGGATCAGAAACCGGAAAGAGCCTGAGCCTGGTTCTGGCCGCCAGCGTGTGGGCCAATCCGGAGATTGGCGTTTACATCCAGACCTTCAACGCCACGGAGGTGGGGAAGGAACTGGGAGCGGCATTCTGCAATTCCTTGCCACTCATCATTGACGAGCTCCAACTGGTCAAGGACAACCGGAAGGACTTCGACCGGATGATCTATCAGTTATCAGAAGGTGTGGGACGGGCCCGTGGCCGGAAGCAGGGAGGCCTCCAAAAGACACCTACCTGGAGGAACTGCGTCATCACCACAGGCGAATTTCCCATCATTTCCGCCAATAGTGGAGAGGGAGCAGTCAACCGGACAATCGAGGTGGACTGCCACGATACCAAACTCTTTGATGAGCCGAAAAAGACCGCCACCAGCCTGTACGCCAACTACGGCTTCGCTGGGCGGGAGTTTGTAGATCACCTGATGGAGGATGGCGTGATAGAGCGCGTCCAGAAGCTCCAGGAGGACTTACAAAAGGCCATTAAGACCGGTGACACTATGGACAAGCAGACGGCATCTGCGGCCCTTATACTGGCCGCTGACAGGCTATCAGAGAAGTGGATCTTCCAAGATGGCGTTCTCCTTCAGCCAGACGATATCCGGCCATATCTGGTATCAAAAGAGACCGTCAACCAAAACGCCCGCGCACTGCAATACCTATATGACTTCATTAACATCAACCAATCCAGATTCTCGCCGGGTGCGGACGCCCACCAGGGCGAAGTGTGGGGCGATCTGGACGATGATTACGCTTATATCATTCGTTCCAAATTCGACCAGATCCTTCAAGACGAGGGTTACAATGCCTCTGCTTTTCTCGGATGGGCGAAAAACAACAACCTAATTCTTCCGGGTAAAGATGGGAAAATGACCCGAACAAAACGGATTAACGGGCGAGTTTCACGTTGTATTTGGCTCAAAATGGACAATTATTTGAATGATTTTGAGGAAAACGTAGAGGAACTATTGCCGTAATTGGGAATTCGAAGTTGTAACACCGTAACACCTTGTAACACCCTTTTTGATATGTTTCTATAAAATAAAAAAATTGCGTGCGCACTTTTTTTAAAAATTCAAAGTTAAAAAATAGGTGTTACAGGTGTTACAGTCCCTCCAATCCGTTGCGGCGCAATGTTTATAGCGTAACACCAGACGTGTTACAAAACGGTTACTTAGTGTTACAAAGGAGAGGCTATGATATTTCCATTTGAAAGAGAAGCTGAGCAAGGGGCCCCCATGCCGGACGGTTTATCTCTTCCAGATCAGCTTGCGTTCCGTTTTTTGTCCAGCATGTATGCAAGTATTAGAGCGGGATCTATAACCAGAGAACGGGCGATTTCTGATAAGGGGAAAATGACGTATCAATATAATATAGCAAATGAATCCATGAAACAATGGAAGGAACTAGGGCAGCACTGGTCAAACATTATTAAGTATGTTGAGTTCGCACAAAGTCAATATAGAAAGAATCGTACTTTGGAAAATGCGGACGTACTAAGCAAGGCGTTAGATGGGGTGCTGATATGATCACCAGAGACCCCTACGGCATCAGCGGAGCGGTGGCCCCCTGGCGCAGCCTGGACGCGATGGAGCCTATTGCGGAGCGCAGGATTACGGAGCGGGATACAGAGGAGGCCGAACTCTGTGGGCGGTGCCCGCTGCCGGACTGCAACCCGAAAAGAGTTGGCTGCCTCCTACATACCAGGGCGAAAAAGCCAAAACCGTCCCGTGATTTGCTGGAGCGCATGGCGCTGGACGGGTATGGGCCGGAGACGATAGCCCAGGCCACCGGATACTCCATATCAACCACCACAGAGTATATGAAACAGTTTTTTAGGGCGGGACCATGTGAGCGCTGTTCGTCCAAGAGCATTTGCGATGCGGCCGGCGGGACGTGTAGCCGTAAAGAGCGGTGGGAAGCAGTCAAGGAGGTGCCGAACGATGGACGATAAGACGCGCGCCCAGCAGGGCGGCCACGATGCAGAGAGAAAATGAGAGTTTTAGTTGCCTGTGAGGAGAGCCAGGAGGTCTGCAAGGCGTTCCGGGCGCTGGGGCATGAGGCATACAGTTGCGACATTGAGCCCTGCAGCGGGGGGCACCCGGAATGGCATTTGAGATGTGATGCTCTGGAGTTGCTGAAAATACAGTGGGATATGATTCTGGCGTTTCCACCCTGTACATACTTGTCAAACGCTGGTGCTAAGCACCTGTTTCGCGGCGGCATCCTCAATCAGGAGCGATACCAGAAAGGTTTGGAGGCAAAGGAGTTTTTTCTGAAATTTCTGGACGCGGACTGCCCGAAAATCTGTGTTGAAAATCCAGTATCAAGCAGAATTTATGAAATGCCGCCGCACACTCAGGATGTGCAGCCCTGGATGTTCGGGCATCCCGCCCAGAAGAAAACAAGGCTGTGGTTAAAAGGTTTGCCGCTTTTGGAACCGACAGACATCGTAGACCCGGAGTGCGGATGCCATGAAGCTGGTACATGGTTTATGAAAGGCGGCAAAGACCGGCAGAAAAACAGGGCCAAGACCTTTCCGGGCTTGGCAAAGGCTATGGCCCAACAGTGGGGAGGTATCTGTGATGGATGATATCAAATTAGCCCTGCTTGGGAATAAAGAGGCGGCCAAGCGGCTGACGGAGGCTGGGGTGCTGCTGCCGTGTGCCCATTGCGGCGGGGAAGCGAAATTTAAGCGGGGGTTCCCAAGCCGACAGATCGCGCATTGCCGACAAGCGGTAGTGCAATGCAAAAAGTGCGGCGTTCGGACTGTTACCCACAGGCAACTCCCGATGGAACGGTGGCAAGATGTAGACAGAGCAGCTATTGAGGAATGGAACATCCGCGCGCCGATTCTGAGCGCGGAGGAGATGCTGGAGGGGATGGAATGAACCTAAAAGATTTGATTGCTGATGTGAACGTCAAAGAGATTTACGAACACATCGAGACTGAAACATTGTCGGAGTGGGTGAACGCATGGCAGAAAGCCGCCCTTTCCGCCCTCCGCCCCGTCAGCCGGGAGCAGGTGGAGCGGGTGTGGCCTGGGTGTAACCGTTGTAAAGGCCCTGATACAGCAACCGCATGGGAGCGGTGGGGACGCCAATACTGTTCTCAATGTGGCCGCCCCCTCTCCCTAGAGGCGTGGGAGGAACTGAGAAAGAAACTGGAGGCGCTGAACGATGGCAAGGGCGATTGATGGAGAGCTGCTCGAGCTGGAGATTGCAAATATTGCAAATAAACTGGCAAAATCCGATGCACAAAAGGCATTGATGGGACGGGTAATGTACTACGTTGAGCATATGCCCACCCTCACCCCTCAGAACGAGTGGGTGAGCGTGGAGGAAAGGCTTCCGGAACTGCCAGAGAAGGATTGGTGCAGCAAAATGGTTATTTCTTGCGATAAAAATGGCCATGTAGCACCGATGATTTGGGAGCGTGCACAGGTTAGAGGGAAAATGATAGAACGATGGAAATATCATTGGGATAGAATCTATGACGGCGCTGGAATCACCCACTGGATGCCACTCCCCGCACCGCCTGGTGAGGGCAATAATGTCCCTAACGACCCGCCGAACGAGCCGCTGACGCTGGAGGAGTTGCGGGGGATGAATGAAGTACCTGTATGGGTGCAAAACCTGGAAGAACCCACAAAAAGCCAGTGGAGACTCTTGTATTGGGACAGGGGAAAATACCTTGTTTTGCAGGGTATATCAGTCCGTGGATATTTGCTGGAAGAGTACGGAGAATCTTGGCTTGCCTACCGCCGCCCGCCGGAGGTATCGCCATGAGACGCCAATACACCCGCCAGGAGATGGAATCCATCACCCAGGAGACCGCAATCTACATTGAGGGTGCAGGGATAGCCCAGCTCCAATGGGGCGGCCTGGAGATTGCAGAGGGGGTAAAGGACGGGTACCTATACTGCAAGCACATCAAGCCGTTTGCGATGGATCTGTACGACAAATACTGGACAGCCTGGGATAGGCCAGCGGAGGAGGACGCTTGATGGACATTGAGAAGCTGATTGAGCAGCTAAATGGATATTTTGAAGGGAAGGATTTGAAAAGATTCGTTGCGATTGACGCTGCCACCGCCCTCTCCACGCTCCAGGCCGAAAACAAGAAGCTGCGGGCCGATCTGGAGCAGGTGAAGAGGGAGAGGGATGAGTTAGAGAGGTTTTTAGGAGAACTTGAAGGGGCGGTTTATACCGGACAATATTTTCACTTACGGCCTATGGTTGAAAAGTGGCACGGCCAGAAGGAGGGCTAACGATGGAGCGGTTGACATACTTTGACGGCGGGAAATGGCGGCTTAAAATTGGCGATACGGAATACAGCGGAGAAGTCGTTGACCGCCTCGCTGCCTACGAGGGAACCGGCCTGGAGCCGGAGGAAATAGAACTGATGGAAAAGCAGAGGGACCTTTATGTGGACGCTTGTGGAGGACTCCCCCTTAGAAGAATCCGCGAGCTGGTTCAGGCAGACAAGGAGGAGCGGTGCGACGAGCCGAAAAGAATTACGGTCGACGATGTAAAGCTGATGGTGGCAGCTACCAAGAAAACCACTAGCTGGGATGGGAAAACGGCCTATGACGTCCCGGTAGGAGAGGGGAAGTGCGTCGAAAGCTTCCCGCGGGCAGTAAGGCTCTGGTGCGATTTCTTGGGCGTAAAATTTAAATGGAGGTAGTGCAGAATGGCCGATATTATGGTGCTCATAGCCGCCGTGGAATGGATGGTACTTGGTCTGCTTGTCCTGTGGAAGCTCAAGGGGTGGAATCGAAAGATGGAAGAGTTATACGAAGACATGAAGAAACAGTGGGAGGCCGAGCATGAGACTAGTTGATGCGGATAAAGCCAGAGAGTGCTTTGGTGGGGATGGGGTGACTGGAGCCGTCATGCAGCGTATGTTTGATAGCCTGCCCACCATCGACGCCGTGCCTGTGGTCAGATGCCGGGAGTGCAAGTATTATAAGCCAGAAGAATATTTCTCTCCGTGTGTTCTTCCGCAAGGTCTGGAATGTGCCAAGCCAGACGATTTCTGCTCCTACGGCCAGCGAAAGGAGGCCGCCAATGAAGTTTCGGAACCCTGAGACGGGGGAAGTGGTGACAGACGAGCAAGCACACGGGCAATTTTGTAGGGGTAGAAATTGCTGTGAATGTCCGATGAACCAAACCCAAGAAAATTGCATTGGGTTTAGAAGGTCCCGCCCCCACGAAGCCGCCCGCCTGATGGGGTTCGAGGTGGTGGAGGATGATACATTAACTTTGGGAAAAGCCATCGAAAAGTACCTGAAAATCAAGGAGGAGGCCAACATGGACAAGCCGAGAATTTGCGAGGTGCTGGGGATAGAAGTGGAAGAGGGATTTGAATTTGATTTTGGTAGCGATCAGGTAAGCCGAGGAAAGATGAAAATAGGAGCGGATGGATTGCGGTACTACAAGAACGGAAAGGATTGGTTTCGATGCTGGAATGAGGAGGACTTGATATATATTATCAACCACCCCGACCGCATCATCCGAAAGCCTCGCTGGACGCAGCAGGAGGTGGAACTTGCAAGAGCGGCGAAAAAACTGTTCCCCGAAGCTAGCGATCTGGCTCGAATGAATGCTTGTGCGCTTGCCCTGAGCAACGACCATGGCGGGCATATTGCAAACATCAACAGTGACTTGTTCCCATCTCTGCCCCTCGGCCTGTGCGTTAAGCTGGACGAAATCATCGGAGGTGCCCAATGAGAGAAATCCTTTTCAAAGCCAAGCGGTTGGATAATGGAGAGGTGCTATATGCGGACACATGGGTATAAAGGAACAGATGTATATCGCCTGTGGGGGCAGATTGTAACAAGATGTGAAAACCCAAACGCCAAAAGTTACAGATGGTATGGGGCGCGTGGGATTACTATGGATGATACATGGAGAAGCGATCCAAAATCTTTTTGCGACTGGGCGATTGCGCATGGTTATAAAGCAGGGTTAGAGATAGACAGAATTGACGTGGACGGGAATTATACGCCCAATAACTGCCAGTTTGTTACGCATAAAGAAAACTGCGCCCCTAATAAGCGAAGGTTGAGGGCAACAAATAAAACAGGAGAACGGAATATTTGCTTCTCGAAACATGGGAAATTTGAAGCCTATGCTTACATAAATGGAAAGCAAAAATATATCGGTGCTTATCGTACTCTTGCAGACGCAGTAAAGGCAAGGGATATTGCGGAGGGCTCCATCCACGACGGGGAGGGCGGACAGCATGTGTGAATGGATTAGCGTCAAGGAGAGGCTGCCGGAGGATGATGCACCCCCCGGCAGAAAGCAAATAACGGTGATGGTCGCAACTGAAGCGGGAAAAGTTACGATTGCATCAAGAGTATTTGAGCCAGAAAGAGGATATTGCGGAAAGACATACCCTGCAAGGTGGATATGGAGCAGACTGTTGAATAACTATGTCACCCACTGGATGCCCCTCCCTGAACCGCCGAAGGAGGGATGCGATACGAACGGAGAAGCAAAAAAATATACGGCGGAAGAAATTAAGGAATTAGCAAAGAAAGCATTTGAGGCTTGACAGAATGATTGTTTTATATTATGATATAAAGGGGATATATAAGCAAAATGGAATATAGCAATCCTACCTGGGAGCCTTACTTCAAAGACATCGCTCCTATTCTATCAAAACTCTACTTTATGACCAACTCAGGAACTATCAAATACATTGTGGCGACTATGATTTTCAAGAAGATGGGACGGATGGAACGGAGGAACGGAAATGGACTCCTGTAAGGTTTATGAAGCGCTGGCAAGAGAACTGCGTGTCGTCCGTCTGATGGTAATGCACATTGAATGTGACAAGGACTTTTATGAACTTCTTGGGAAGACGAGGCTTAACGGACTCTCAAAAGCAGAGAAATGGATTGATGAAGTCCGGTCAAAAGTAGACGAGCACTATTCGAGGAACATAAAATCCGCAGGGCCAGATTTATTCTATGGCGGATTCCAGAAAGACTTAATTGAACAGACTGCAAGCGAAGTGTTTTGCAGACTAAAAGATGGAGGTGACAACTCTGAACAAGAATGATATGACTATGGAGCAAGGGAAAACTATCGTAAAGGCAAGGGGCCGTGGAGGAAAAGAGAACTTTCCGAGTGTTATCTCTGGGGCTAAAGCAGAAGATATATCCCGCTGCATGGCTAACTGCATGATGTTCTATGATAGACCTCTTGTTAAATCGGATGATGAGTGTCGCCAACGACTATACGACTTCTTTGATACCTGTCAGAAAACAGGGCAATTGCCTACTGTGGAAAAGATGGTCATGGCATTAGGGACTATCAAGCAGACGGTTTGGAACTGGGAAAATGGGATTGGGTGCAGCTCTGTACGAATGGACCTCATTAAAAAAGCCAAAGGATTTATTGCATCTTTTGAGTCAGAAATGGTCACAGAAGGCAAAATTAACCCCGTTGTTTACATTTTTAGGGCAAAGAACTATTTTGGCATGAAAGACCAGCAAGAGGTTGTTTTGACGCCCAATCAGCCCCTCGGTGACTCCCCCGACCAAAAGCAGCTTGAGGAGCGCATTTCCGACTCTGTGGTGGTGGAGGAGTAGCGACTATGAAAGAGGCCGACGACTATAAGCTGAAACCTTGCCCATTTTGCGGAGGAACAGCAGAAGTTGGGTATGCGATTAACGACTATAACAGATATGGCGTGTATTGCAAAAATTGTGGTGCTACCGTAGAAGTGAAAGATTGGAAAGGTATGGAGGACACCGAGGAAAACGCCATTAAGGTTTGGAACCAAAGGACTATCGACTATGACAGCCTCACGCGCGGGAAGCTGTGTCCGCTCAAAGCTCCTGAGCCGCCCGATCTGGACGCAATACTGAGGGTTGGCGCGATAAAGTGCCGCACTGATGGCGAGCCGCCCCGCGTGGAGTATATCGGCGGGCAGTGTGACGGCCCCCGCTGCGCCTGGTGGGACGCAGACAAAGAGCGCTGCGCCGTCCTATCGCTGGCCCGTAACAAATGACAATACCCCGGCTTTCTCCTGATGGAGTGGGCCGGGGTTGCTTTGTGCTCTGTTTGGCGTTCTGTGGGCCGATATACGGAGTTTTATGGTATTGGAATATAGGGACACTCCAAGACAATAAAACAGCTCTAAGAGCCTGCAAATGGTCTTTACGGAGGTTTTGTTTTTTGAGGTCTGTTCCACCCTGCTGGACACAAGCGCAAAAATGCCGCCTGGAGACCATAGGAGGCCACGCAAGCAGCGGGAAGTTGCTGGGGAGTGTAGGGATATGGGCGGACACGCTGGAGGGACTGGAGGGCAAAAAAAACCCGCCCCATAGCGGGGCGGGTGGTATCTAAGTTAGCATCCGGCGCGGCGGATGCCTCCATCGGAAAAGAAAAGAGAGCCTACTTAGTAAGCGCTCTCTTCTTGCCGTATTAATATACATATCTATATTTCAATCCGTGGGGCCAGGGTCGAGGCCCGCCAGGAAGCTGCGCCTCAGCCTCCCGACGCTCTTATATTACACCTCGCGGCGGCCTTTGTCAACTCCCAGGTCAATAGCGGATTTGAGCAGAGACATAACCTCTCCGATATGCTGGGCAGGGTACTTGCTCCACCAATCATCCGGGATAAAGTCCACCAGCTCGGCACAAGTGTCAGGGTAGGCTCTCCAGCCGCTACACTCTTTTGCTTGTTCAACTTTTAGCGCCGACCGGCGTTCTTCTGCTGTCAGACCCTCATAGGCTTCGCGGGTGAATACCTCTTTAGCAGTCAGCTTTTTCATGGTTTGCTCTCCCTTCTCCCCTGCGCGGGGCCTCCATTGTGTTGATTGTATCGCGCCCGATCGGGGCAGTCAAGATTTTTTCGCCGTCTCCCAGATAATCATGATCGGGAGGAGCAAGATAAACAGAATAATCAAGCGGGGGGCACCTCCTCGGCGGCTTTGTTCATTTGAGTTTCCCACCAAGCGGTTTTTTCTTCCAGTGTTTCCCCCGGCTGCTCCTGCGTTGGAATGTCGCAGATAGCAAGCAACGGGCAGCCAGAACATTTATAATCAAAGTGCTTTTCGCAAATCAATTTGACTGCATTTGACAACATGTTCATTTCCTCCATTCTCCCGGGGGTCGGGTCAAAAGCGGGTGATTTCCTGTCCATCGCTTGCCACGTCCGGGAGGAATGTTCCCAGGCGGGCCGGGTCGGTAAACAGGTTGTAGCCGTCAATGCCCACAAACTGGGCAACCTCCACGGCGTTCCCGTGGGCGTCTCTGTCGATGTAGCGGCGCAGGGTGTAGGCTCTGCCCTCGTAAATATAGCGCCCGCCGTCCTGGTAGTATTCGCGGGCCTCGGCCAGCGTGGCGGCGGCGATCTCGTCAATGGTCATTGTCAGCCGCCTGGCGGCGTCTCTGTATCGTTTCATTGTGCGACCTCCTCCATGTCAACGCATTTTTGGAGATTGTCGGCCTCCGTGCCTAGATTGAAGATATTACCTAGATAATAGGCCTTTGCCTCCTCGATAGAGGCATTAAGCTGGGTATACAGATAGTCTCCATTGGAAAAGGTGACTTTGTAAGTATTCATTGTGCGGCCCTCCTTGCGGAAAGAATCATCTGCCGGAGTTCTTCCGTTTCGGGTACAGCCCAGAGACTGACGGCGGCGAAGGCGTTTTCCATGTCGTTCACGGCGTGGCGGATTTTCTGGGCGTCTCCGCTCTCTCTGGCGGCCCTGTAGTCCCCGATTGCGCTCTGGATAAGTTCGGCGCGTTCCTTGTTTGTCATTTCTGTTTTCCTCCTTGTCATGGAGGGCCGCCCGTGCTATACTGGGCGTGCCCTGGTTCGCGGTTGTTCTGGGGTTTCTCTTTGCCCGTCTGGCCTTTGCGAGAGGTCAGACGGGTTTTTCTGTTCTTTGGTATCTCACATGGACGCAAGACTTATAAAGTTCGCAAAACTGCTTTTTTGCGTTTTCTGCTTGTTCCTCGATGTCAAGATTATACGGGCCTTTTATAATCGGCTCGGAATCGTAATTGGCAAACCCTTCAACATATATATAGTTCATGTTGTCTCCCTTCTGCCCTGGCCACTGTTGCAAGCGGTGGCCGGGGCTTTTGTCTGCCCTCGTGACCTCCGGGGCGGGGTGGTGGTTACTCCGCATACAGCCCAGAGGCCGCAAGCTGGAGGGCCTCGGAGATGGCGGCATCCCTGGCGGCGGGGCCATAGCCGGGGATTGTCTTACTGACTGGGGGCGCGGGGTGCTCCCCACGTAGGCAGGCATAAGCATCTCCCCACGCCTCCAAAAGGTAGCTCGCGTCTTTGCCCTGGTTGTACTGCCGGACGGCGACGCGATAGCCCCGGAGCTTCTTCTGCTGTCCCCGATTCTCCCAGCGCTTGGGATCAAACCGGGACGCGCTGCGCTTGGGTTGCATCATTGAGACCGGGACCAACACAATAATAGTCTTGCTGCTGGCGTCATACGACCCTCGGACGGTCTCGCAGTTAGCATAATGCCGTTTATAATCGCGGTACTGCATCTTGACTTCTTCCATTTTCTTTCCCTCCCGGCCTGTGGCCTTGCTTTTCCCTGCCGGTTGTGTTATAGTGGGGGCGACATGTGGCAGGCCATGCCGCCCCGTGTTGTGCTTTAGGCTCCCTGTGCTG
>ERZ1106929.320-NODE-320-length-56963-cov-7.662420_pt1 | contig 56963 bp, 45 predicted proteins | sample MGYA00403662_ERZ1106929 | MGnify/ENA primary metagenome ERZ1106929 (study PRJEB35170, sample SAMEA104062442) | human gut metagenome | biome: human gut; feature: human-associated habitat; material: faeces | place: Denmark | collected 2013-02-20 ... | reverse complement strand
GTTGAAATATATTGAAAATAATTACAGTTAAATAATAAATCTTCTCCTGGCTCCATTCCTTTTTCAAATATTATCTTATACTTCTGTAATAATTTATTAGAATACACTTTATTCCAAACACAATTAAACATTCCCTTTTGTTCCATCTGTTCAATAGCCTGTGAAAGTTTCATATCACTGTCTATTTCAAACTTTCTATGTAATGTATAATCGTTTTCTACATACTCAATGTAATACCCAAATACTATTGACTCACATTGATAATTAACATTACTAATCTTTAAAACTTGTTCAACATAATCCTCCTCAATCCAATCATCACTGTCTACAAAAGCTATCCATTCCCCTTTTGCATATTTTAACGCATAATTTCTGGCACTAGCCAATCCACCGTTTTTTTTATGATATACAGAAATGCAATTATGTATTTCTGCGTACCTATCACAAATTTTTCCAGATGAATCAATAGAACCATCATCAACTAAAACTATTTCAAAATCTTGGCACGTTTGCCTTAATATACTATCCAAACATCGTTTCAAATATTTTTCCACATTATAAACCGGTACTATAAAACTAATCATTATCTCTCACCTTTACTCTTCCACCTACGTCATCCTCTAAATCAACCATATATAATGCAAACATTAAATAATATAGCGGTGCAATACTATTAACACTAAAAAATGCCATTTCCCCCATGCTCACAAGAAGCGGTACAACATATAAAATTATTTTCCCCCATTTCAATTCATATGTACCCCAAAATACACATAGCAAATACAAGCAAAACAAAACTGTTCCTATAATTCCACAGTCTCCAATTACTGCCCATGCAAGATTTCCTGGTTCCACCTGTAAAGCAGTATTCAAAGAATAATCTTTTATCATTGAATCATATGGCACAGCAAACCCACTTCCAAACAATGGATTTGCTGAAAATTTCGCCTGATAATTTTCAATCTGACCTTCTCGCGAAGAAAAAAGTTCTGTACTATCGTGCTTAAATATAAATTCATTTGTTAATGTAGTAACTGAATTCCATGAACACATAATTCCAATCACAGCAACTATCACAATTAATAAACTATATTTTCTATATTTTTCAGAGATAATAGATTTATAGCCTAATACCAATGTTAATACAGCTGATACCATACCCGTTCTAGATTCTGCAAAATAAATCATAACTAACGTCATAATAATAAATACTATATTGCCACGTTTATAAATTTTTCTGTACAAAATATAAAAACAAATATATATTGCCCCCATAATTCCCATCATATTGGGATGGTTAAACACTCCTTGAAATGACATATTAACTACTCGTAATCTAGAAATGCCAATCGTAAAAAAACTAATCACCATTAATGGTGTCATTATTTTCACAAAAAAGTAAATATATTTTTGAGGTCGATATGAAGACATAACACCTACCATTATAGCCTCAGTTGCAATAAAATATGATACTAGTTTAAAAACAGCAGTTATCGGATAACTTGCATTAAAAAGTGATCCTATAATTGCTATGCAGAGAAAAGCTATCAAAGCTATCGTAACATTTCCTAAAATTCTTCGGTATTTCTGAAACACATATCTATAACCTAAGAACAAATAACCACAAAAGGCAAAAATCTCTACCCATTTTAAAAACTGTATCCCCCCTATCGGCACAGCCAATACTGTATTAAACGGTGTTCTTATAGCAATTAGTATCAATGCTTTTATGCACCCATCCACTCCTTGTGAAAAATAGTAGAGTAAACAAATCATCGCGAACAGTAACCCTATCCGATTAACACAACTAATAGCCAATATCACCAATACAATTCCTATTTCATTATCTATTCTCGAAAAACTTCTCATGCCATTCCACCATTTTTTCTATCGTATATTGTCTTGCGATTTTTAAACTTTCTATACTCATTGATTTTAAAAGCGACTCATCTTCAATAATCATTCGAATTGCTTCTAAAAGTTTTTCTTCATCATCTACAGGAACAATAAAACCATTTTTTTTCTGAACAATAAGTTCTGTTCCCGCAATACATCTGTCAGTTGTTATAACTGGTAATCCTGCTGCGATTGCCTCATTTATAACAAGTCCCCATATATCTTCTCTTGTTGGTAACACAAATATATCTGCTGCTCTATAATATTTCTGAATATCCTTTTTCTTTATAAATCCAGGAAAATAAATATTTTTAAGTTTTTGCTCCGCTATGATTTTCAAATACTCTTCGGTTGCTTCCCCACCCAGTAGGACAACAGCGATATTATCATCCAAATTTCCGGTAACTTTCAACAAAAGATCCAAACCTTTACGAGGTATGAATTGTCCAACTGCAAGAATCACTTTTTCTTGTCTAATTCCTAATTCAGTTCGTAAATACGCCTTTCCTGAATTACTCACCGGTTTTTCTAACACATCTTCTTCTTTCACAGATGTAAATGGATACTTAAATATTTTTTCCTTGTCCGCACCATACTGCAAATAATATTGTTCATGTATTTTTGCCGTGCTTAACCAACCTTGCGCCGCTCCTATAAAATATTTCTTTATTCTTTCTTTGAAACCATTTCCCTCTTTCGGGAATCCCCCATCTGTTTCAATATAAAATGATAATTTATGTTTCTTTAGGTATTGTATACAATACATTCCTGTAATAGTTAACGGATTCGAAACAACTATATAATCATATTTTTTATCCTGTTTTAAATATTTTCTTATTTTAAAGTTGAAAGAACTATCTGTTTTTACGTTTATTCCATTAAGAATAATTGCTTTAAAATTGTTAAAGTTCTCTTGAACCCAACTATTATCTCGTTCATCTGATTTACTTTTTTCGAAAAGGACTGTAAGATCAACTTTTTCCCCCAGTCCCTCAAAAAAGTCCACTCTGTATGGCGAAGGAATATTAGTAATCCATAAAACTTCTATTTTCTTGCAACCTGATTTATTACTATCTGCCATGTTCCCTTTCGCTCCTCAATATCAGCACTTTCTGATTTTTTTAAACTAATCTTATTCTCTATTGCCTTTCTCATAAGCTCTGCCAAGTCACTACCACTCATAGGATCAAAAAAATATGCATTTTCATAATCCCCTAAAATTTCATGTGCATATGGACAATCTGCTGCAAAGATAATACCACCTACACTTTTAGCCTCTAGTAATGGAAGCCCTACAGTTTCATTATAAGACGGAAAAACAAGAATCTTTTCTTTATAATATTGAAATAATTTTTCTTTATCTAAAAAACCGCAGTAATTTATATTACTATTTTCTTTTTTTCCATCAGGTACTATTGTAAATGTCATTTCAAAATTTTTTATTCCCTGATCTAATAAAATCTTACATGCCTCATATATACATTGCTGATTTTTATATACATTCTCATCTACTGTTGGATAAAAAAATTGCATTCCATTAACTAAATTAGTCTTTTCACGATATTCCAGTGATACTTCGAAAGGTACTACCTGTATTTTTCTTTCATTAATCCCCGTTTTATTTTTCACCGACTTTTTCATCCATTCAGTTTGTACAAAAACATCATCACTTTTCTTTATTGACTTTTTAATAATTCCACCTATTAGATATTGATAAACGGCGTATACCCTCTCATTTTTTTTTAAAAACGAAAACTTTTTGGTATCCTGAAAAGGTATCGCCTGATGAACATAGACTCCCTGTCTACATTTTAATCCAAAAGTAATAATATTTTGAAGAGACAAAACATAATCTGGCTGAAGTTTTTCTATAAAACTTTTGCCCGTAATAAAATCAAATCGGATTTTTTCAAAACCATTTTTTTTGACAGTTTTACATATACATACTTTAATTCGTTCTGTTTCTTCAATATATCTATCGCTAAGCAAAAAAACATACTCATTTTCTTTGTCATGTTCTTTAACAAACTCATAAAATGATTTCAAAACAGTTAATGCACCTGATTGACTCGCTGCTATATCATTTACAATAATTCTCATTATTTTTTCCTACACGATTCATAATAATATCATACGCTTGCTCAACAGAATATCTTTCTTTTAAACACTGATATCCATTTAATCCAAATTGTTTAATTTGATCTTCCGATATATTTTTAACTATATCACTAAAATCTTGAACATTTTTGCTTTCAGACCACCAGCCAAATTTAGATTCTACAATTACCTTTCCAATATCTGTATTCTTATCAGTACACGCCAATACTGGTATTTTTGCCTGCATGTAACTCAAGATACGGCTTGGAAAATTAGGAATTGTAAATCTATGATCCAAAAAAATCATTCCTACATCACAAGCTCCAACCATTGTATCATATTCATCTCTTGGTAATCGTCTCATTAGTTTTACATTATCCTGTGAACGTTCATTAACAAATGCTTCTAATTTTGAATATTCTGTTCCATCACCCACAATTAAAAAATAAATTTCTTTATTATCTTTTTGACTCCTAATACAGCGAATCAAAAAATCAATTCCCTGCGGTTTTCCTAAATTCCCACCATAAATAAAAACTTTTTTCTCCAGTGGAATTTCATATTTTTTCCTTATAGCAACACGAATTTCTTCTTTTACGCTTTTATCCGTTACTTCTACACTATTTGGACAAATTTCTACATTTTTGGGGGTGATTTCTCTATTATGTTTAATTATATAATCTACATTTGCTTGAGACATACAACCAATGTAATCTGAAATGGCATACAACTTTTTTTCTTTTTCACGGAAAAATTTATACAAAATCCCTTTTACGCCATTTTTGCTCATCATTCCAATGTCAACCGCATTTTGAGGAAAAATATCTTTCAGCAGTAAATACGCCTGGGCTTTATCTCTTTTTTTCACATAATCTACTGCTTTGCAAAAGGTGATAGGCGGTGTAGAGTATATAATCAAATCAAATCTTATGTCTGCTAAGTATTTTTTTATTCCTCTAATAAAAATTGATTCAACCGAAAGAGTTGATACTCCTTTTTCCAGAATATTTGTTTTCTGAATATTTCCAATTCGCAATTTTAAAATTTTCAGGTGTTCTTCTTCAATTAAATATGTATTTTGTCCCTTTCTTCTTTCTATCGGAGAAACAACACAAATGTTATGCCCACACTTGTAAAACTTTCCAAGTAAATCCGTATATATATTTCCATCTTGTAGAGAATTAAAGTCCAATAATGTAAAGAATAAAATATTCATTTTAATATATCCCTTTCAAATCTCTTAAATCATTTTTTTTATTTCTAAAATATCCTCTATTATATTGTAACCTTCGCTCATATCATGCAAATACAATCCGTCCCTATTTTTAAAATATACGCTCTGCATTCCTAATTGTTTAGGTGCTTGAAAATCCTTTAACGTATTATCACCTACATATACTATTTGCTCGAATGGAATTCCCCATTTATGCTGCATGATACGAAATGCAATATCACATGGTTTTCTAAACTGTATTCCTCCAATTTCATCAGTAATAATAATATCCTTCACCATCTGATCAAGACCTAACGCTTGAATCTTTTTCTTTTGTCCAAATACTCTTCCATCAGTAATAATGCCAACTTTTATTCCATTTACTAACAATTCAGAAATCAAATCCACTACACCCTTATAAAGTGTGATTTCTGGTCTCTGTTCACGATATGCTTTCAAACATTCTTCTTTTTTCTCTGCACAATCATACTTATCAAGTAAAGCGTCAATTGCTGGCATTCCATTTTCAAAATACTCCCACAATTCTTCAGCAAAAGAATCATTTCCGAGAACTTTAGCAACAGCTTTATATCCACTTCTCACATATTCCTTTTCGGAATACAATGTATCATCCAAATCAAAAATCACACCTAAAACAGGTAGTTCTCTCTTTCCTTTTGTGGTACATACACTTTGATCAAAACGACTATATACTGCTCCATCACTAATTTCATCTATATATTTTGTTTTTTCTCCTAATAACATTTTAAGAATCATTTCTGCCGATCTTGAACCAGCTTTCATACTGAGCGGAGCTCCTCCACCAAAACGTGGATTAATTTCAATATAATAATCATCGCCCGTCACATTTTCTCTGATTAATTGTACTGTCATCGGTCCACATGGTTGAAACCCTGCTACTAGTTTTCGACATTCTTCAATAATCTTATCATCCATTACAATTTTTGTTTTAAGTACCTCTCCCGCTCTAACCGCTACTCGAATACGAGGAACAATAGAAATTGGATTTCCATCATAATCACAGAAAATATCAACTGTATATTCCGTTCCCTCAATGAAAGGCTGAATAATATAATCCCCGACTTGCTCAGCATAAACTTTTAATTCTGATTTCTTTTCTACTTTAAAAGCATTTATACTACTACTACCATCTTTGGGTTTTATAAAACATGGGTATAAATCATTATATTCTTGATAATCATTAACCGTTTTTGGAGCTTTTAGTCCACATTTTTCAAAGAATCCCGCAGTATAATTTTTATCTCTGCATATTGCAATTTTCTCCGGCTTACTGATAAGCACTTTAGTCCCAATATTTTCAAATTTTTCTTTGCTTTCACTAAGCACGAGGAGATCTGTGTCAATAGTCGGAATAAGTAAATCTATATTGTCCGATGCGCAAATTCTAAGTAACTGCGGAATATACTCTTCATCACGCATTCCACACACTTTTCGTGTTACATCACAAAAAGCCAAGGCAGGAGCTGTTCCTGCCATATCCACACCATAAAGTTTCAAATTAATATTTAAATAATTCGCAGCCTGTCTAAAAGCCTGCATTAACTCGACACGTCTCCCTACTCCAGTAAATAAAATTCTAAATGTTTTCATCGCTCTCCTCACTTTTAATAAAGAACCTTCCAGTTTGCTATCTTCTACTTTTTATCTTTTTGACTATCAATAGCCTTCGTTCCCATAAACACTTCCATGGTTGCCGCCGTCTCAGAATTAATGCCATCCCTTTTTATTACATTCAGTATCGTCTGAAATATGATTTTCCAGTCTCCTAAAAATGTCACATGATCTACATACTGTATGTCGTATTTAAACTTATCTTCCCAACTGATGGCATTCCTTCCGTTTACCTGTGCCAACCCACTCAATCCGGGACGCACCTCATGACGCCTTCTCTGTTCTTCATTGTATCTGGACAGATATTCTACTAACAATGGTCTGGGACCAACTACTGCAATATCCCCACAAAAAATATTCCACAGTTCCGGTAACTCATCTAAACTGGTACTTCTTAATAATTTTCCAAACTTTGTAAGTCTTACTTCATCTGGAAGAAGATCTCCGTCCGAATCCTTCGCATCTGTCATTGTCCGAAATTTATAAAGGGTAAATACTTTCTCATTTAACCCAGGTCTTTTTTGTTTAAATATCACCGGACTCCCTAACTTTGTCCTAACTAAAATTGCCGTAATCAAAAGGACTGGTGATAACACGATCATTGCCAACAATGACAGCAAAATATCCTGTGGACGCTTTATAAACTTTTCATAAACCCCTTTTTGGTGTGGAATCCTTGCGTTCTGCATCTGTTTTTCCTTACTCAACTTTTAGTCCTCTCATGATTTTACTCAAAACATCTCTTTACAATTTCAATCACAACATTCTGTTCTTCTACCGTCATCTTATTGTCACTCGGCAGACACAATCCTCTATGGAACAGATCCATTCCGACATCCAGCGGTTTTCCATCTTTTCCAACTGCACCACCGGAGATATATGCATTCGTCTTTGCTCTTCCATCCCCTTCGCGGGTGACAAAGCCGTTCATCCTGTAAATCGGCTGCATATGCATTGGTTTCCAGATTGGACGCCCTTCTGCATTGTATTCTGCCAATGTCTCTAATATTTCTGTCGGACAGGTCTTACCCGCTTCGCTGATATATAGCGCTTCCTGCTCTCCACGGACCTGTTTACACATTGCCTCCGGATTGATCAACATGCAAGACAGCCAGAAATTCGGTTTTGATACGTTCTCGTCATATGGATTCATTTCAATCGGTAAATCTTTAAATCCTTCTTTATATCTCTCATAAATTGCTTTTTTTGCTGCGATATGCTCCTCCAGATATGGGTACTGCCCTCTGACCACACCCGCAATCACATTACTCATGCGATAATTATATCCCAGCTCTTCATGCTGATACCATGGAGCATTCTCCCTTGCCTGAGTAGACCATTTACGAACTTTATTCGCTGCTTCCAGATCATCTGTAAGCAGCATTCCTCCTGATGATCCTGTAATGATCTTATTTCCATTGAAAGAAATCACACCGTAATCGCCAAAATTTCCAGTCTGCACATCTTTATAAGTTGCTCCGAGTGACTCTGCAGCATCTTCTATTATGACTGCTCCATGTCTGTCGCAGATTTCTTTGATCTCATCGATTTTTCCAGGTGTACCGTAAAGGTGTGCCACTACAACCACTTTTACCTCGGGATACAATTCAAATGCTTTCTCTAAAGCAACTGGATCCATATTCCAGGTATCATACTCTGTATCAATAAATACTGGAACTCCACCTTCATACACCACTGGATTTACTGTCGCATCAAATGTCACATCAGAACAAAACACGCGATCTCCCGGTTTTATGCCAGCCAGCTTCATTGCCATATGAAGTGCTGCTGTGCCGGCAGACAATGCAACCGAATATTTACAACCGATTTTCTCACAGGTAAGACGCTCTGCCTCATCAATATTTTTACCAACTGTAGACATCCAGTTTGTTTCATATGCTTCTGTCATATATTTCAATTCTTCTCCATGCATTGTAGGAGATGATAACCATACTTTATTTTCAAAAGGTTTTAATTCCATTGTTTTTCCTCTTTTATCATTCAGCAATTTATTTTTATCTTATCTATGCCAACTTCTGCTGCGCTTCACTTTCTTCCCCCAGCAGTCTCTCATACACTTCGCCCTTTTTCTCGCTTCCATGTTCTCCTGCCGGGTGGTACGTTGTCACGATCTCAGCTACTTTTTCCCGAATATGATCTGCATTGATATATGCCATATCCATCAACGTCTCCAGATCTTTTAAGAACGTTTCGACTTCAAACGGAATCGGACATCCGATATGGATCAGTTCGTTCCTCGTCTTCTTCAGGCCTTCTTCTGCCATCAGTTTCTCTTCATAGAGCTTTTCTCCCGGTCTTAATCCCGTATATTCCACCTTGATATCCACATCCGGTTTCAGTCCGGACAGCTTGATCAGGTTTCTTGCTAAAGTATCGATCTTCACCGGACTTCCCATATCCAGCACAAAGATTTCTCCGCCATGCGCATACGTTCCTGCCTGCAGAACAAGGCTGACTGCTTCCGGAATCGTCATGAAATAACGGATAATATCCGGATGAGTCACCGTGACCGGTCCTCCCGCTTCAATCTGCTTTTTAAACAGTGGGATTACCGAACCATTGCTTCCCAGCACATTTCCAAAACGGACTGCCACAAACTCTGTCTTGATATCTTTCGGGAATTCCTGCTGCACCATTGCTCCGTCTTCATCATCTGCATGGGCATACAGGATTGGCAGCTTTTCCGGTGTGCCCTCTTTGATCATACGATCAAAGGACTGGATGATCATCTCGCACAGACGCTTGCTCGCTCCCATAATATTCGTCGGATTGACCGCCTTATCCGTGCTGATCAGAACAAATCTCTGACAGCCGTTCATCATCGCCGCATAGGCCGTCTTATACGTTCCGATCGCATTGTTTTTGATGGATTCGCATGGGCTGTCTTCCATCAGCGGTACATGTTTATGAGCAGCTGCATGGTACACCACCTCTGGCCGATACGTCTCAAATACCGCATTGATCCTTCTGGAATCCCGAATGGAACCAACCAGGACCACCAGATCCAGATCCGGATATTTCTTTTTCAATTCCTGTTGAATATCATATGCATTGTTTTCATAAATATCAAACACGATCAACTGTTTCGGCTGATACGATGCGATCTGACGACAAAGTCCGGATCCGATGCTTCCGCCGCCTCCGGTCACCATTACCTTTTTGCCATGGATAAATGCATGGATTTCTTCCATATTTACTTTGATCGGCTCCCGTCCCAGCAGCTCCTCCACGTCGACATCCCGCAGAGCGCTCACCTTGACCTCTCCGGTCAGGAACTGATACACGCCCGGCAGGTTTTTCAGCTCACATCCCGTCTCTTTACAGATGTTCAGAATATCTCTTTTTTCCTCTGCCGTAGCACTCGGTACTGCTACAATGATCTTGTCGATCTTATAGCGTTCCACACACGATAAGATATCGTCCCGACCGCCGACGATCGGCACCCCTTCGATGTACCTTCCCCATTTATTCGGATTATCGTCAATAATACAGCAGACAATATCCTTCAGCTCTTTTGCGGTCTTGATATCCCGCAAGATGATCTGACCGGCCTTTCCGCCCCCGATCAGAAGTACCCGCTTCGCTTTTGCGATCTCTTCCGTTTTACGCCGCTTACTTCTCTCCAGTAAAACGAAACGATAGGCAAAACGTACCATCAGCGTCATACCAAACTGGATCACCGTTCCGAAAAAATAATACGAAAGCGGCATTCTGCCAAAAAAAAGCGTCATACCTGTACAATGAAACAAACTTGAAATACCTGTTGCAACTATCATACGTACTAACTCACTATAGCTTGCAAATCTCCAGATACTGTTGTACAGACGTAGACGCCAAAATACGAATAACGAAAATATGACATAAATACCAATAAATTTAAGGTATGCTCCCAAAAATTCCTTTGGGATCATAGAATATCTGCAGTCAAACCGAAACCACAGTGCCAGAAAAAATGCAATCACAATAGAAACTGCGTCGTATCCGGCCAGCGCAAGGGAAACAACCTGCCAGTGCTCAACCTTCTTCTTCGTGTATCGAACCGCATTTGCTTTTGCTTGATTCAAACTCTTTCCCACAAAACTCTCCTCCTAAGTGTTACTTATTTTCAAACATTGGATAATATCCTTATCCTCTTCCATCCCCAATCCCTAATGTTTATAAAAATTTCATAAACATCGTCTATCTATTTAAATTTACTACATTTCTCTACGTTTTTCAACATATAACGCCTTTTTATACAATAATTTCCTAATTTTGATAACAGTTCACAATATGTAACAAATCCTCACCTGTTTGACATAAAAAGCGCAATAATATCTCCTCACATTCTTTCGTTTTTTGTATAATTTTCTAATTCTTCCAAGGACTTCTTTTTTATTTTTTTGTATATATTTTCAAAAAAAGTGGAAGAAATCTCTTTCCTCCACTTTCCATTTAAATATTAAAGTCTTTTTCTGTCAAAATAATGCGGTCTGCATCGTCTGTATTCTTTCCAAGTACCCGTTTTACAAGTTTCTTTGCAGATACCTTCTGGGAATGCGCCATAGCCTCATCCATGATATCTTTTACTTCTGCGACTGTCACTGCATGATCTTCTCTCTGCAGTGCATCGATACGGCTGTACAGCGCCAGGATTCCCATCTCGTCGATCCGGTATCCATTCTCCTGTGCATACGTCTGACCGAATGTAACCAGCTCATCATTTACAAAGATCGGCACTTCCAGCCTGCTCGTAAATTTCTTTCTGAACTCTCTGTTTGAGGAAAGTATACGGTCAAGCGGCTTTCTCTGCTCTTCCAGCACGATCAGCATCTCTCCGGTATCTTTTTCCATTGCCTTGTTCAGCTTCGCAACCGTTCTTTCACTTAATTTTCCTGCTTTTTCAATGATCAGCGCTCCGCCGTACAGCTTGGCAATGATATCACTGATCTTCTTCTTATTCAGCGCTTCTCCGGTGATGATTGCAACTCTTCCCTGACGGATCTTTCTCTGCTTCTGGATCGCTTTGACCACATCAACCGCAAGAACCGTCTTTCCGTTGCCTTTGTTTCCGACGATCAGCAGGTTGCCTGTATTGGATGTACCTCTTCTGTTCGTACAATTGCGGTCCTGCTCCAGAACATCCACCAGCTGTTCGCTCATGCCGCGCACCGGAACAAAGTAGGAGAACAGCTTCTTCTGCTCTTCTGTCAGCCCGGCTTTTCTTGCACCCTGTCCAGACAGATCATATCTGCTGTGTACCAAAAATCCGGTATCAGAAATCGACAATGCATCTGCGATCTCGTCCATCGGAAGCGGTGCGGTCTTTCCTGTAGCGATCAGCTTCGCTGTCTCTTTTCTGCTCAGCGGTGTCGTAGAACTCAGAATATCCGACTCAACAGGCTCTTCATCCGGGATCTCACGATCGTCCGGTTCATCACTCAGCGTCGGCTTGAACTCTTCCTGCAGTCCTGCTGCAATCGATTCGTAATCGTCCTCATAATCCAGTTCTTCTTCAAATTCCTCTTCCAACTCCTCTGCTGCATCTTCTGTCAGAAGGTCTTCATAATCTTCTGCACTGTCAACATCCAGAGTCAGCTCTTCTGATTCCATTCTAAGCTCTTCTGTTGCTTCCTCCTTATTCTCAGGAGGTGCAACAGGAGTGCTCGTGTGTACCGGAATCTCCTCACTCTCTTCTTCCGGAATCACACCTTCGATTTCATCGATCATCCTCTGGATATCCGGGGATAAGATCGGGCTCTTTGGCTTGCGCTCGATCTGCTCTACATCCTCTTCATTCACTTCCGGAACTTCCTCCGGTTCAACACCACCCTCTGCGGCTTCCCACTCAGCAAGAATATCATCAATATCAAGTATATCGTCAACCGGCTCGTCTATTCTCTCATCCTCTTTGATTTCTGTTTCTTCTAATTTAATAGATTCTTTTTCCATATCTTCCTTCTCAGCCTCTTCTGCTACTTCAGGTTCCTCGATTACTTCCACATCTGCTGCATCTGCCGTTTCCGGTTCTGCCAGCTCTTCTAATTCTTTCAGGTCAACTTCCTTAACTTTCGTCTCGATCGTCTCCTCAATGATCTCTTCTACAGGTTCTTCGATCACTTCTTCCTCTGCCACTTGATCCAGCAATTCCAGATCTGATAATGACTCAATCTCTTCCAACGCTTCTGCCAGATCTGAGCAATCATCTTCCCCTGTACTCTCCTCGTCATCACCTTCCACCGGTCCTGCGTCCTCTTCTGCCAATTCTTCGATGTCTTCTTCGTACTCTTCCGCATCCTCTTCTGAAAGTTCAATCTCTTCCTGCTCCTGCGCTTCTTCTGTTTCTGTATGGAAAAGATTCTGAAGTGCCTCGCCAAGCTTCATCGTATCACCCAGCTTCTTCTTCGGCGGCTCCGCTTTTTTCAGCTGCTCTGCCACTTCCTCCTCACTGAGTTCGGCATTCTCCGGCTCTGCGATCTGCTCAGAACGCTCCAGCATATCCTCTGTATAGCGGGCAGCTTCTTCCTGCTCTCTTCTCCGCTTTTCTTCTTCCTCAGCTTTTATTCTGCCCAGATCGATCAGTTTTTTCGCTTCTCTTTCTGAAGATTTTTCTGCTTCTTCCAGCCTTCTGTCATACTTTTCCTGCTGAAGCGGAGTCAATGGCTTGTATCGCATCTTCAGCTCCATAGCCTTGTATACATACTTGCCTTCGCTGAACCACAGAATCAGATCATCACACTCTTCCAGACATTCGGCTGTCATCCCGGCTTCTTCATATCTCTTGGCCAGCTCGTATGCCCACTCTTCGACATACTCTGCTTTTTTGAACTGCTCCAACGCACGGATCTGCTGCTCGATCGGAGCTCTCCGTGCTCTCAACAGGCGGTATCTTAAGATGTACTGATTGGGATCTTTTGGCGCAGCCTGTACGTATTCATCATAATAGTCGATCGCCTCTTCCAGATTTCCAACCTTTATCGCAAGAGTACACAAGCGATATAATATCTTTCTGCTCCCCTCTGTTCTATGATAGGCAGCTCTCAGAACTCCAAAACTCTTACGGTAATCTCTGATCTTCTCATATATATTGCTGACGTTTAACAGCATATTTACATTTCTGACACGCTTCCAATCAATGCTGTCAGCAATCTCAGCGGCTCTGTTGTATGCACCGTTTTCCATAAGTTTTAGCATCTGTTCTGTCTTCAACTTATATTCATACTTGTCCACTATGCTCACCTCATTATACTTAGTCTGTACCCTATAGGTATATTTCTCTTCATTGCCTAGTTTGTTCTAGTTTACCATATGACTCCCGTAATGTCAAAAAAATGCACCCTCAATTGACATTGAAGATGCATTTTATATTGTATTTAAATTTTTCATATTTTATAAATCGAAGGAACTATCTCGATTCTGTTCCTGTAAGACCTTTACACTTGTTAATTGATATAGCAGTCTGTCCACTAAGACTGGCTTATATGAAACCTCCTGTTCTTCAATTTAACAATATCTATAACCTAAATCCGACTCGGTATCGGTATCATCCTATCATGAAAGTCCTCTCTTCAGTTATTCTCTCTATAACCTTTCGGCTGCTGCAGTATCATCTGACGATATTCCAACATCCTATTTGATTATTCTTTCTATAACTGGGGGTGCTTCATATAAAACTGATATTCCTTATCCATGTTTCTTTACACATGTTCGGGAACTTTGGCTACATGTGGTATCTATATTCAATACGTCTGTAGATGTCGAATCTTTTCATTTTCATCCAGCTTTACAATCTCTTCGATTTGATCTTTTCATTCACTTTTACTGGATCTTATCTATTGTGGTAAAGGTCTCTTTTACAGGAACCTGCATCTACCGTACCACTGACATATTGAAATGTAACTGATGATATACTGTCCATTGGACCTCTGCCTCCTTAGTTCGTTTATTTTTAATCTAACAGAACGACTACTTACTAAATTAAGAATCGCTCTTTAGTTAAATATCCTTTTGAGATGTGTGATTGTTGTATCTCTTTTGGATTGACTTAATAATACCACTCCGCCTTTTATTTGTCAATACATTTTTTATATTTTTCTTTAATAATTTTTAAATTATTCTTTTTTGTTTGAATTTTCCGAATATTCAATTTGTATAATATGCGCATTGCGATTGTACACAAATACAGATATAATAAATTTACTTTTTAGCTGTCGTCTGTACAGCATTGGCTTCTTTCTTTTGGAAGCTGTCTGTTTTCCGGCGTTTCGCCAGATTTTCAGTTATTTTTAACCGAACACAAAAATAAGAAGATTGCATCTACAGAATAAGTTTTTTATAATGGAGGAAAGTACATGAGAAAAAATAAAAAAAGAAATCACCAGAAACACCCTGTCCCGAATCACAAATATAAGGATCGGCTTTTTCGCTTGGTTTTCAATAACAAGAGGGATCTTTTGGACCTGTACAATGCATTGAATAATACCTGCTATGAAAATCCGAATGATCTTGAAGTGAATACACTGGAGGACGCTGTTTATCTCTCTATGAAAAATGATATTTCATTCCTGATCGGCGGGACACTGAATCTCTATGAACATCAGAGCACGTATAATCCAAATATGCCATTGCGCGGACTGATCTATCTCGCCAGGTTGTATGATGGATACGTTGAGACGAAAAATATCAATTTATACAGCAGCTCTTTAAAAAAGCTGCCGATTCCTCAATACTTTGTGTTCTATAACGGCACAAAAGAACAACCGGATGAGACGATTCTTCAATTGACGGATGCATTTGAATCTGTATCCGATAATCGGCAGCCTTGTCTGCAGTGCACCGCAGTGATGCTGAATATCAATTACGGACATAACCTTGCGCTTATGGAAAAATGCCAGCGGCTGAAAGAGTATTCTATTTTTGTGGATACGGTAAGGATCCAGTGTAAGAAAACGAGTGATCCGAGGCACGCTGTCACGAAAGCGGTGAACATCTGTATTGAAAAGGGAATTCTTCGGGATGTGCTGGTGAAGCATAAAGCGGAGGTAATCAGTATGGTTCTGACATCATTTAATCAAAAGGCTTATGAGAAAGATTTATATGAAGAGGGCGTTGAGGATGGAATTAAGGAAGGGATTAAGAAGGGGATTAAGGAGGGGCTTGATCTTGGTCGTACTCAAATGGCTCAGGAAATTGCCTTACGTTTATTCCAGTCCGGCAACTCTCCGGAGCAAATTGCTCAGCTGACCGGGATTGATATTGAAGTTGTAAAACAATGGATTGAAGAGGCTAAATAATTTTTGCAAAACACATCCCCCGGATTTCAGGCTTCTTTCTCCTGAAATCCGGGGGGGATCTATTCATTTTCTCTATTTTCTTAGCAGATCTCTGCTCCTGCCGGCATTGTTTTCTCCGGTGTCATCAATGCGAGATTTCCTTCTGCATCTTCTGCGCATAACAACATTCCTTCGGATAATACTCCGGCCAGTTTTGCCGGTTTCAGATTTACAAGAACCATCACTTTCTTTCCGACCATTTCTTCGGCTGTGTAATGACCTTTGATTCCGGATACGATCTGTTTTACCTGGCTTCCAATCTTCACCTGTGAGCAAAGGAGTTTTCTGGATTTTTTCACTTCTTCGCAGGCAATGATTTCTCCGACCTGGAACTGCATTTTTCCAAAATCGTCAAATGTGATCTCTGGTTTTGCTTCGATATCGATCACATCTTCCTCTTCTTTTTCTTCTTCAACCGGTGGATGCAGCTCTTCTACTTTTTTCAGAACTTCTTCCAGATCCAGTCTTGCGAAGAGGATTTCCGGTTTTTCTGTTACATGACCATTTCCAAGCTGTTCCAGAATCTTCTTGCTTGTAGAAGGCATAAAGGATTCCAAAAGCTCTGCCCCGCGGGAAATGCTCTGAATGAGGTTCCAGAGAACTGTTTCCAGACGGTCTTTTTTTGCTTCATCTTTTGCCAGTACCCATGGCATTGTCTCGTCAATATATTTGTTGCAGCGTTTGAAGAGATTGAAAATTTCTGTCATTGCATCTGCCACACGCAGCTCTTCCATCTTGTCTTCGACTGCTTTTGGTGTGCTTTCTGTCACTGCCTTCAGATCTGCATCAACCTCTTCTGCCACACCTTTATCTGTTACAGTTCCGCCGAAATATTTATTTGTCATGGAAACGGTTCTGTTGACCAGATTTCCAAGTGTATTTGCAAGATCCGAATTCATGCGCTCTACCATCAGTTCCCATGTGATCACTCCGTCATTTTCAAACGGCATCTCGTGCAGGACAAAATAACGAACTGCATCTACTCCAAAGAAATCCACCAGTTCATCTGCATAAAGAACGTTTCCTTTGGATTTACTCATTTTTCCGTCACCCTGGAGCAGCCATGGATGTCCGAATACCTGTTTTGGAAGCGGAAGATCAAGTGCCATCAAAAAGATTGGCCAGTAAATCGTATGGAAGCGGATGATGTCTTTTCCGATCAGATGAAGATCTGCCGGCCATAATTTGTGAAACTGCTCCGTGCTGTTTCCATCGCAGTCGTATCCGATTCCTGTGATATAGTTTGTAAGCGCATCCAGCCATACGTAAGTTACATGTTTCGGATCGAAGTCTACCGGGATTCCCCATTTGAATGATGTTCTGGAAACACACAGATCCTGCAGTCCCGGAAGCAAGAAGTTGTTCATCATCTCGTTTTTACGGGATACCGGCTGAATGAATTCCGGATGTGTATTGATATGCTCGATCAGTCTGTCTGCATATTTGCTCATTTTAAAGAAGTATGCTTCCTCTTTTGCCGGCTGTACTTCACGTCCGCAGTCCGGACATTTGCCGTCTACAAGCTGTGATTCTGTGAAGAAAGATTCACATGGAGTACAGTACATTCCTTCATAGTGACCTTTGTAAATATCTCCCTGATCGTACAGTTTTTTAAAGATCTTCTGTACCTGTTTTTCATGATCTTCGTCTGTTGTACGGATAAATTTGTCATAAGAAGTATCCATCAAATCCCAGATTTTCTTGATTTCTCCGGAAACATTGTCTACAAATTCTTTTGGTGTTACTCCCGCCTCTTCTGCTTTGAGCTCGATCTTCTGACCATGCTCATCAGTTCCTGTCTGGAAAAATACATCGTATCCCTGACTTCTCTTGTATCTTGCGATCGCGTCAGCCAGAATAATCTCATAAGTGTTTCCAATATGCGGTTTGCCTGATGTGTAGGCAATCGCTGTTGTGATATAATATGGTTTCTTGTCTGCCATCTCTCTTCTCTCCTTCATAAAAAATCCCGTCTTCCTGCTGCCAAGAAGACGGGTGAATACCGTGTTACCACTTCTGATTTATCTCAGCCTCACGGCTGAAACCTCTGTGAGTGCTGCCAAAAACACTCTCTCGCTGTAAAGGGCGAACCCATCGCAGTTCACATCATGCTTGCTGCGCCGCTCGGGAGCCATGTTCGATCATCTTCCGTTCATCCCTCTCAGCATCGGATCCTTTCTCGGATCTTCCGGGAATTCTCTGTAAAATTTCGGATAACCTACTCTCTCCGTCTTTGCATTTTCCGTATGATTTTTCTACCAGATATGTGTATAAAATACACACTTTCTCGTTGAAAATCGTATCACAGCCGGAATGATAAGTCAAGATTGCACCTTTTAAAAATTTGTCTTATTACGATCCAGCGGCCACTTCAACCAGAAATTTTTTCTGCCGTAATGCCTCTTCGATCAGATCCAGTGTCTCTTCGGAATCTGCCTCGATCAGATGATAGTGGTAATTGGAGGTAATATTTTTCAGAGGACTTGATTTTCCCCGCTTAATATCCTCTACAAATTCCATCACTTTTCGTCTGGATGTGATGTTAATCTCTGCCTCCATGTGACCGTACACCCTGTGATTGACCATCACGTTCACCACTTTTCCGCCCAGATCCACTACCGTACACAGCTCGTCTTCCAACTCTTCATCCGTGTGATTCACTTTGAAGATCCGGTTCACGGAATGTGGAGTATTCAGAAGATATCCCCTGTTTGTGGATATGATCTCATGTCCCGCTGCCCGGATCAGTGCAATATCCTGCACGATCACCTGCCGGCTGACATCAAATTCTTTTGCAAGCTGCGCCCCAGATACCGGAATACTGCTTTTTTTAATCTGATTTATGATTTGATCTCTGCGTTCAGAACCTGTCATAAATACTGTTCCTCTCTTTCTTTTTCTGCATCTTTATTCCACTGCATGCAGATTCTTTAAAGAAATATCCAGGATCGGAGCGGAGTGTGTCAACGCACCGCTGGAAATATAGTCAACTCCGATCTCTGTCAGACGCGCGATATTTTCTTTTGTCACATTTCCGGAGCACTCTGTCTGGGCTCTTCCGTCGATCAGCTCCACTGCTTTTTTCATATCCTCCGGTGACATATTATCCAGCATGATGATATCTGCGCCGGCTTCCACCGCTTCTTTTACCATATCCAGATTTTCTACTTCTACTTCAATTTTTCTGACAAACGGTGCATACTCTTTTGCCATCTGCACCGCTTTTGTCACACTTCCTGCTGCTCCGATGTGGTTATCTTTTAACAGCACACCGTCAGAAAGGTTGTAACGGTGGTTGTATCCGCCGCCTGCACGAACTGCATATTTCTCAAAAATACGCATATTCGGTGTTGTTTTTCTTGTATCGAGGAGTTTGATCTTGCTTCCTTCCAGAAGTTTTGCAACAGAATTGGTATAGGTCGCAATTCCGCTCATTCTCTGAAGATAGTTGAGCGCAACTCGTTCTCCGGAAAGAAGGACACGGATGTCTCCTTTGACTTTTCCCATCAGCTGTCCATTTTTTACTTCCTCTCCGTCTTTGCAGTATAATTCGACCTTTGTATCCGGATCCAGAAGTGCAAACACTCGCTCAAATACTTCCAGTCCCGCAATAATTCCATCCTGTTTGCAGATCAGGTCTACTTCACCTGCCACTGCCTCTTTCATCACTGAATTGGTTGTCACATCTTCACTGGAAATGTCTTCTTTTAACGCTTCTAAGATCAGGTGATCTGCCTGAAGCTTCATTGTAATCTGATTCATCTGGTTTCTCCTTTATGTTTCATCTATTCTTTCATTTTATACAGCCTGTTCTTTTTCCAGGCACCATTGCTCTTTGATAAGATTTGCCGCTCTTTTTGCAAATACAAGACTCTCCAGAAGAGAGTTGCTTGCCAGACGGTTCGCTCCGTGCACACCGTTGCAGCTTGTCTCTCCCACTGCAAACAGCTGCGGCATGGACGTGTGGCTGTTCTTGTCTACCCAGATACCGCCCATAAAATAGTGCTGCGCCGGAACGACCGGAATGCACTCTTTTGTAACATCATAGCCTTCCTCCAGGCAATGCTCGTAAATATTCGGAAAATGACTCAATATCGTCTCTTTCTCGATCGGCGCCATGGACAGCCACACAAAATTCGTTCCATCCTTTTCCATCTGTTCCCGGATTGCCCTGGTCACCACGTCTCGCGGAAGCAGTTCATCTACGAAACGCTCCATGTTTTTATTATAGAGAAGTGCGCCTTCCCCACGGACGGATTCGGAGATCAGGAATCGTCTGCCCGGCTTTTCCGAATACAATGTAGTCGGATGGATCTGTACATAATCCAGATGCTCCAGACGAATGTGATGTTTTTTCGCTACTTCCAGTGCATCTCCTGTCAGATGCGGAAAATTTGTGGAATGCTGGTACAACCCGCCGATTCCTCCACTTGCCAGAATGGTATAATCTGCATAAATAGAGGACTCTTCACCACTTTGCGTCTTCACGGTGATTCCCGCACATTTTCCATTTTCCTCAAGAATGTCTGTCATGGTTGTATATTCGTAAATTGTTACGTTATTCTTTTCTCTTACCCGCGCCAACAGCTTACTGGTGATCTCTTTTCCTGTCACATCTGCATGAAACAGAATTCTCGGTCTGGAGTGTGCCCCCTCTCTTGTGTAGGCAAACGCTTCTCCGTCCTTTTCAAATTCTACTCCATATCCTACCAGATCTTCAATGATTTTTCCAGAACTGCGGATCATAATATCGACAGATTCTTTCCGGTTTTCATAATGACCGGCTCTCATCGTATCTTCAAAATAGCTGTCATAATCCTGTTCATCCCGGAGTACACAGATTCCGCCCTGTGCCAGAAATGAATCACTGCTCTCGGCATCTGATTTCGTGATCATGATGATTTCTTTGTCATCCGGAAGATTCAACGCCGAAAACAATCCCGCTACACCGGTTCCAACGATAACAACATCTGCTTTTTTCTTCATAATACTCTCTTTCCTTTCGGCAGGTCTCTTTTTTCAAAAAGACACTCTATTTTGCCAGCTCCAGCATTTTTTCCAATGGTTTTCTGGAGTCCGTTCTCAATGCTTCACTCAAATGCACTTCATTCTCTCCTGTTTTTAAGACGTGAAGAACTTTTTCTAATGTGATCAGCTTCATATCTGTGCAGACAGGCTCTGTCTCTGTAAAATAAAACTTCTTGCCCGGGTTGTCCTTTTCCAGTTTGTAGAGAACTCCATTTTCCGTACAGATAATAAATTCTTCGTTTTCGCTTTTTGCTGCATAATCAATGATCCCGGATGTGCTTCCCACATAATCGGAAATCTCCAGCACTGCTTTCGGACATTCCGGATGGGACAATACTTCTGCATTCGGATGCTGTGCCTTTGCTTTTTTGATCTCTTCCACCTGCATCTTCTCATGGATCGGGCAATAGCCTTCGTTGTATACAAAGTTCTTCTCCGGTACCTGCTCTGCCACAAAATGCGCCAGGTTTCTGTCCGGAATAAAGAAAATATTCTTGTTCGGAAGTTCTTTTACGATCTTCACTGCATTGGCAGATGTCACACATACATCGGAATGTGTCTTCAATTCTGCAGTAGAATTGATGTAACACACCACTGCCAGATCTTCATATGTATCACGCATCTTCTGGATCGTATCTGCATCTGCCATATGTGCCATTGCACAGTCTGCATGCATATCCGGCATCAATACGGTTTTCTCCGGGTTCAGTACCTTCGCACTCTCTCCCATAAAAGAAACGCCACAGAATACGATAGTCTGCTCTTTCAATCCGACTGCAACCTTACTCAGATAAAAAGAATCTCCGATGTAGTCGGCAATGTCCTGAATCTCCGGCCTTACATAATAATGTGCCAGAATGACTGCATTTTTTTCTTGCTTCAATTTCTGGATTTCTTCCACAATTGTCATCTTCTATTCCCTCACTTATCCTGAATTGTTAAATTTTTATCGTTAATTGCTGACCATTATAGCACAAGACTTTACATATGACAAGACAGTTGTAAAATTAAAAAAGAAGATACAATCCGATTTAACAGACTGTACCTTCCATATTTTATACACTTAATTTCTTTTCTGCCAGCACGCTGGATATGGCAAACAATCCAACACATACCACAATATAGAATCCGTATTCTGCGATTCCGATATAAAGTCCTTTGTGAATTCCCAGAACCTCGTATCTTGCAAACAGGTTATAAACATACTCCACAATTCCGTTGATCACGAAGAACAGGATCAAAGAAACAATCCCTGCAAATCTGGAATTGATCAATACCGTTCTGGATACAATAATTGCCAGAAATCCGGTTGCGATCACAGATGTCCATGCCAGGAAGAAAAACAGCAAGATTGCCAGAACGGTTATCCAGTCCAGGTTGCCCTGAAGCAGCCACTCAAATCCCATGCGGATTGCCTGCATAAGTTCTTTCCATGCTCCCTCTTTTGCGATCATCGTCATAACGCATGCGGTACCAGCCAGCACATATGCTGCTGAAATACAGAAAATCTGCAACGCTGCTGCGATATATTTTGCACCAAGGATCTTCCAGCTTGGCATCGGCACCATCCAGAGCATATGACTCTGCTTTGTTTTCAGGTCACGATTCAATATCAACAGACTTTCAATTCCCATATAGAAGAAGACAAACATTCCAACAAAAATCTCCAGTCCCATACTGATTCCTACCATATTCCCATTGTCTGAAAAAATTCCTGCCGCAAATGCCAGTAAAAATACCAGAAGCAGCGCCAGTATGATGTTTCTGGATGTCTGCTGTTTTTTCAGCTCATATTTGATCAAACGTCCCATTTTGTTTCCTCTCTTTCTCTTTTCTCATTCTGCCTTTGTTCTTCCTACATGATCTCCAGATAAATATCTGCCACGGATTTTCCACTTTGCATCCGTTCTTCTTCCACTGACATCCGACGCACAACTTCTCCATCTTTGATAAAGATTGCCTCATCGATAAAACTTTCGATCTCATCGATCATATGTGTGGAAATTACAAAGGTATTTTTTTCATTTGCTGACTCCAGGATCATCCCGAGAATCTCTTCTTTTGCTTTATAATCAATTCCATTGAACGGCTCATCCAGAAGATACAGCTCTGCTTTGCGGCTCAGTGTTGCGATCACCTTCAGCTTTGCTGTCATACCGGTGGACAGTTCTTTGACCTTCATCATGCCTTCCAGGGACATCCTTCTTACCATCTCGTGAAATTTCTTCTCATCAAAATCCGGGAAGAAATCTTTATAGTACTGTCCGACTCCGTTCACATCCAGAAAACTGTAGAAAAACGGCTCTGTAGACATGTAGGCGATCTCTGCCTTATCTCCATAGAACCACGGATGTTCCTTGAACAAAATCTCTCCGGATGTAGGCTTTGTCAGACCGGAGATGATCTTCATCCATGTGGTCTTCCCACTTCCGTTCTCCCCTAGCAGACCATAGATCTTTCCGCCTTCCAGTTTCAGCGAAACTTCATTCAGCGCCTTTTTTGTGTAAAATGATTTGCTTAAATCACGACATTCTAAAATCATCTTCTCTCCTCCTTGTAGTCTGCAATTTTTGAGATAATATCATCTTTTTCAAATCCAAGATCCTGCATCTCATGTATAAAGCTGCTCAACAATTCTTCTGCCATTTCTTTTTTAATCGTCTCGAACATCGTCTCTTCCTCCATCACAAATGTTCCAATCCCCCGCTTTGTATAACAATATCCATGTGTCTCCATCTCTCTGTAAATTCTTGCCGCAGTGTTCTGATTGATCTTATAAAGAACCGCCAGCTCTCTGTTGGATGGAAGCTTCTCTCCGGGAAGTATCTTTCCCTGGATCATCTTTTTCTTCAAGTCGTGAATGACCTGCAGATAGATCGGTATCTCTGCATTGTAATTCATCTTCTTCCTCCTTCCGCCTCGTGTATCAGTGCTATAGTTAGATAGTACACTAGGTTTTTGGTTTTGTCAAGAGGATAAAAAAACAGCCGCATGATTTTTTCTCACACGACTGTTCCGCTTATCTTCTCAACACTGCCCACTTCTGCTCTCCGTCATCCTTTAAATCTACATCCGGAAAGCTTTTGATATACTGCTGAAACTGCGAATATCCATAATCTCTCACTTTAAAATTCCCGAACTTATTTCGAATCTTATTTCCGAGAGTTCCCAGAGATACTCCCTGACATCCCGCCTGTTTCAACTGGTACATAATATATTCTTCAATACGCTCCTGCTGACTTTTATCTTCATACAATGTCACGGATACTTTCGTTCCATCCTGTAACAGCTTCAGTTTTGGAAATGTTTCCAGAAACTTGGACAACAGACTGTATCCATATCTTCGCACATCGAAATCCGGGTACAGTTTGACCAGACGGCTTCCGACCTCTCCAAGTCCTGTCTCCTTATCGTTGTTTTGATTTTCTGTAATAATCTTCACGACCGCTTCTTCAATCTGACTCTTGGAGACTGCACCGGCAGACTCTTTTTTGGACTCTTTTCCTATAACTGCATGTGCCGCTGCTTTTTCCGGTTTTTCAAGCATGCTGTCTTCTAACAGCAATTCCAATACGGTAAAAATATCACAGGCTTTTCGAAACGGCGGCGGTGTCTTATCTTCTCCCATTCCAATCACCATTTTTCCGCTTTCCCGAAGTCTGCTTGCCAGCTTTGTAAAATCGCTGTCACTGGACACCAGACAGAATCCTTCCAGCTCGCTTGTGTACAGCATATCCATGGCATCGATAATCATTGCCGAATCGGTCGCATTTTTCCCATGAGTATAGCTGAACTGCTGGATCGGTGTGATTGAGTTCTGCAAAAGCACCTCTTTCCAGCTGGAATTGTAGGTGCTGGTCCAGTCCCCGTAAATCCTCTTGTACGTGACATTCCCATACTTGGATAACTCATCCAGTATCGGTTTGATATATTTTGCTGAAACATTGTCCGCATCGATCAGCAACGCGTATCTCTCTTCCATATTTGATAACCCTCTCCCTCTAAATTTTTCCATTCAAACACACCATTCTCACAGATCATGTAGCTGTGTTCTGAATTTTCTTTTGGAATCGACACAGAACCCGGATTCATGTACATGACACTCTGATCTGCTTCCGTATGAATCTTTTCACATGCCGGTATATGTGTGTGTCCGTTCAGCAGAATATCCCCTGCTTTCAGCATCGGCAGCTTTCCCGGATTCCACACATGACCATGTGTTGCATAAATATTCTGTCCATCCAGATTCAAAAAACAATAGTCCGCCAGAATCGGAAATTCCAGAACCATCTGATCCACTTCTGTGTCACAATTTCCTCTGACACATAAGAGCTCCTGTTTTCTTTCATTCAACATGGCAATGACTTCTTTCGGCGCATACTCTTTCGGAAGATCATTGCGGGGGCCGTGATATAAAATATCCCCTAACAAAAGCAGTTTATCTGCCTTCTCCCTATCATATGCCTCCAGCATTTTTCTGCAGTAATATGCAGAACCGTGAATATCTGATGCGATCATTAATTTCATATGTGATTCCCTCTTTTCTCTATTAAAAAACACTCTTGCTCAATTCCTTTTCCTGTTTCTATCAGCCTTTTGATCAGCTCTTGCAGCTTTGGATTTTCATCCTGAACACGCTTTAGTTTTTCCAGTGTTTCCGGATCTATCACTTCTGTAAATTCCTGATATGCTTCATATGTCTCAACATCCATCTGAAGCGGCTCTAACTCCGGAAAGATTGTTTTGCGTATATACTGAAAAATTTTGATTCCACCGTAATCCAGATCTCCGCTGTGAAAATATTGCACTTCACAGGATGTCTGATTTTTTAACACTTGATGCAGCTGCTTTAAAAATCTACATTCTTTTGGAGAAAAATATCCATGACTAAATAAGTATAGAATACCATCCTTATACGGTGCAGAGATATAATTGGCTTTATTCTCAAATATCACGATCTTCTGAATATTCTGTACTTCTTTTATCTCGGCATGCTCCAGTGTCTGACTGTTTAATGTAGTACCGAACCGATAACACTCTGTATTAATCTCCTGAGTGCTTCCATTTTCTTCTTTCAGACAAAAATGCAGTTTCCCTTTTAAAGACAGTTCTTGTGCATATTCTTCGATCCACAGCTGTTGAAGCACTGTCGTGTCATCCATTTCTTTTTCTACATCCGGACAGAATTTTTTCGCAGTACTGATGACATGACTTTGCATCTCTTGTTCAAATGTTTTTGTATTTCCCAAATATTTTTTACTGAAAATCCTTTTAAAAACAGATTCTGTAAGCTGATCCAGACCTTCAAAGCACGGGGCATATTTTTTCTCATCCGCTAATAATTCCAGAAGATCTTTTTTTCGTTTATTTTCCGATCGTTCCAGCAAATCCTGGTAATATGCACGAATCCACAATTTTTTTACTTGTGCCAGCTGGTTTCTTAAAAATTCTTGATATAACCGGATTTTCTCCTGTTTTGGCAGAAATTCTGCATCCACTTCCTGCTGATATAATGCATAAAATTTTTCTTTGTCTTCTAATCTGTAGCGTATTCTTTCAATATCACTTCCCCGATATCCATCTGCCCATTTAATTTGGATCAGATTTTTGTGCTGCAATTGCTCTGCCTCCTGCAGCACATCTGATTTTAAATGTTTTTTATCATAAAGCTCCCCATGTTCATTGGCCAGACTTTTTCCACCTCGGCTTTCTGCCCGCCAGCTTTCTGTCCCGGATTCAATCTGTTTTACGATATTTCCCAATATCCACGTCATCATTCTTCCCCTTGCAGCTGTTCAAACTCCATTCGTTCAAATTCCTGTATTGAAATATGCTTTTTATTCGGATTTGCATACACAAATGTCTTGTCTACATTTTCCAGATAGTTCTGAATCTTATCATTTGTTGCACTGATAATCGCCTGAAATCCCAGTCCCCGGATCAGAGAAATACAACTTGCTACTTTCTCTGCATCCATTTTGGAAAATGCCTCATCCAGGACAACCAGACGCAGGGTTGGCGGACGCTTGATCTTCGGAGACAGATTGATTCTGTAAATCTGTGCAAAGCTTGCCAGAAGCGCGATGTAAAGTGGGTTCTGACCTTCTCCACCGGAATTTTTCTTGATCATCTTGCTCAGACCGATCCGCATATCCTTTTCTCCCTGCACGATCTGCTGCATATCAAAGGAAAGATACGTGCGATAATCTGCATATTTATCCATATTTTTTCTGGCTTCCTCCAGCTCTTCCCTGGTGGCATTCTCCGGCGGAATGAAAATCTCGATCAGCTCATTCATCAGATCTCCGTATTCTTCCTCATGCTCCATGGTAAACAGGTTCATCTGATTTTCCATGTGGTCACTCAACTGAGACGGATTGATATCCAATGCGTCATCCATAAACATCCGATAGAATCGTCCGTCCGGACCTTTGTTTTTCGTAATGACAAACTGATACTTGTCCTTTCCGAAATCCAGACGGCTGATGATCCGGTTCAATTCATCTTTTTTCTGATATGCCTCTTTGATTGCATAACGAATCTTGGATACAAAATCAACTTTAAAGTGTTCCACTGCTGCTCTCGCCTGTTCCTGTGCTTCTTCCCTGTATTTTTCCAGGTTATCGCACTCAAGATTTGAAAGCTGCTTTTCGTACACGTCATTGTCACGGATCGTTGCAGAATAGGTTCTGTTCGGATATTTTCGAAGATATGCACTCCTTGCTTCTACCAGTTTTTCATATGCTTTTTCCTGCGCATCTTCCAAAGGCTGTTTTTTCTTGATACGTTCCCGCATCAGGTACTCATAATTGCGGCTCTGTCTGCCCTCCAGATACTCCTGAAATTCCGGCTCATATTTTTCTCTGTCCTGCTGCCGGAATTCATTTTCTTTCTGCACTAACTGTTCATTAAAATCTACCTGCATGTTCTGGAATCGTTTTCCGTTTTCCTGATGATTCCAGATGGTTTTCTGAACTGCCTCAATCTCTGCTTTCTTTGCTTCCTGCTTCTGCTGGATTTCCTGTTTCTGCTGCTCCCACACCAGAACGGATTCCTCTCGCAGCTTCTGCATTGTATCCAGAAGTCTGGCCTTTTCTGCCTCCTTTTCCGGAATTTTCTGCAGATCAGACAGCCATTGTCTGTAATCCTCCAGAGGCTGTGTCAGTCCTTCCAGCTGAGAGATCCTGCGAATTTCTTCCAGCATTTCCTGCAGCGGAATCCGTTCCTCCTGAAGACTCTCACATTTTTCTTCCAGACGGCGGATTCTCTGACGCATACTGGTCTCTCCGATATATGCCCTTCTCGTATAATTTTCCGGATTGATATGCTGCAGACGGAAACTGTGGTACAGCACACAGTCTGCAGTGATTCCGATCCGGTTCTGACGAAGCTCTTCGATACTTTCACATTTGATGACATTTCCGAGGAAGAAATTGATGTATGCCTGCACATACGGCTCTTTTGCGATCAGTTCCTGTGCCAGGGCTCCTTCTTTTACTTCCCATTCTGTCTCCTGTACTTTTTCTGTATCCAGAACTGCTGCCCGGAAAAATTTCTTCTTATCCATGTCCTGATAGATTTCCATGGCAGTTTTCGCGTACTTTGGTTCCACGACCAGAAGCAGCTTGTTGTTTCCGAGATATCCTTCGATGGCATTGTGCCAGCGTTCGTCCCGCACATCCAGAAGATCCGCCAGAATCTGCACATTGACAAACTTGCCGCACTTCTCATGCAGCCGGTTTCTCAACTCATATCTCGCTTCTTCCAGTTCTTTTGGATAGGCTTTTCTTCCCTGTTTCAGCTCTTTTAATTCTTCCCGTGCCGCTTTTTCTTCTTTTTTGACTGCGCGAAGTCTGGCATCCGTCTCCTGACGCTCTTCTTCCAGTTCTTCCCGGATCTGTGTCAGACTTGTCTGCAGCCGTTCCAGCTCACCTTCCGTGATCTTTTCAGAAACAAACCGGTCAATATCCCACAAGGTCTGATTCGGCGTCACATCTTTTTCTTTCCACTCTTTGAGACCATCTGCAGTCTTTTTCCATCTTGCCTTACTGTTCTGCAGCCGTTCCAGGGCTTCGTTCAGACTCTCCAGATCTTTTTCCATGGCTGCATAACCACTGTCCGCAATCTTCAAAATTATTGCTTCGTATTCTTTCTGAAGTTCTGCCTGCTCTTTCTCCAGATTGGCTTTTTTCGCTTCCTGTCCCGCAATCTCTGTCTGTGTCTCTTTCATCCGGTTATTCAGTTCCTGGATCTTACTCTGCAGATGCAGGATTTCCAGCCTGGAAATCTGATAGGTACAGGACGCCGTCTCTTCCTGTTTTTCTTCATACTGCCGATAGGAACCCCGGATCTCCTGAAGATACCCGATTTCTTCCATGGTCTCTTCGATTTTCCCGCGCATTCTTCCATACTGCATCACACTTTCCTGCAGCTCTTCAATGTGCATATCCTGTTCCATACAGATATATTCTTTCACGAAATCTTCCAGTTTGATATTCATACGGAACGGAATGGCTCGCTTGAACAAACGAGGAAATTTTTCGATATCCAGACCGCCCAGATAAATGTCATACATCTGTCTGCGGAATCTCTCATTGCTCGGACCACAATAATACTCTTCCTTTGAAAATGTCCGCTGCAGATATTCTTTGACTTCAAATGTCGTCAGGCAGCGCTTATCCGCCCGGTACTGATTTTCCAGAAGCCCGCTTTTATGCCAGAAAAACAGGCGATTGATCTCATTTTTGGCTGTCTCAACATCAAATACCACTCCCACGCACTGCTTTTCTTTCGTATCTGTCTGCTCCAGCTCCAGAACGATCGTACTGGAGAAATTCTGGTTTCTCAAATACTGGGATTCGTTATTTTCCCCGATGTTCACCATTCCCCTTAAATATTCGATCAGAGAACGGTCAGAATCATCTGCTGCCGCCTTATTAAAAAATCCTCTTCCGTCTGTGTTCGCGTACAGTACGATCTGCATGGCGTCGATCACTGTAGATTTTCCACTTCCGGAGTGTCCGGTAAAGAAATTGATTCCCTGATTAAGAGTAAGTACTTTTCTGTCTATGTAATGCCAGTTATTCAGGCAGATTTTCGAGAGCGCTTTGAACGCCTGTTTTGTCTCCACTGTCTTCCTCCTCACTGAACGTCTCTAATAGTTCTCTGATATCATCTCCAAGCAGCACTGCGTTGATACACGGATAAATGACAAGTCTGCTGTTCTCATCCAGCTCCTCCATCACATCCACAGGTTCCACAATCTGATATTTTTTCAAAAATGCAACGGTCCTCCGCATCTCTGTTGGGGACGGCAGGCCGCTTAACACATGAAATTCTCCTGCTTTTCCGTTCACTGCTCCAAGAGTGGTCACGATATGGCTGCTGGATGACACTGCTGCCATCTGCTCATCATAGATCAGCTTTAACACCAGAATATAGATTGTGGCAAGTCTGGAGAGCTTTTCTCCCCATAGTGTCTCTCCCTGGATGTACATGACGCCCATATGCAGATTTTCCTGCAGTGTGATTCCGGCAACTGCAAAATATTCCTCCAGAAATTCCCTGTGCTTGCTGCATACACGGTACTCCCTGACCGGAACCATCCGCCCGGTCCGTTTTTCAAATTTTCGTTCCAGAAGAAAGGTCTGGCGATATAATGTCTGGATCACATGTTTGATATCGTCCTGTTCTTCTTCCGAAAGCTGCTCGTAATATTCGATCATTGCGGTCTCCTTCGCACAAATTTTAATGCCGGATATTGATACTGTCCACTTTGGATGACTGTCTCATCCTCATTCAATACCCGATATTTACTGTTCTTTCTGGTACTGTAGTCATATGTCAGGATCAGTTTTTCAAATGCTGTCTCTTCTGTAATATGAAGTGTTCCGGCGTCCATCACTTCGTTTTCCATATGCTCTTCGATAAAATCCTCAATCTCCTGTCTGCTGTAGCGCATCTGGATCCGGTTTAACTTCAGCACATCCTCCCGGTTCAGATCTTCATATTCTTCATCCTGTCCCATCTGGCTGATAAAGTCTGTCCTCTGTTTTCTTCTCTTATACAATGATTTTTCGGAAATCATCTCAAACAGAGACAGGTTCATCCGTTTTCCCGCTTCTGTAAGCAGCTTCTCCGGTTCTTCCTGCGCAGATATTTTATTCAGAAGCTGCACCACCAGCCCTTTGGTATCAGTCTCTCCGCTTAACAGATAATTCATCCGGCTCACAGTTGCCCGCACATATTTGGAATGCTCTCTGTCCATATTGGAGATTCTGTGTTCAATGTCATCAAATCCCCGTTCGATCAGATCCAGCAGATCTAACACATCCTCTTTCGTATCTCCTGCTGCTTTTGCTTTCTGCCGGATGCTTTCAATCCATTCTTCATTTTCCCGCATATCCCGGAGACATTTTTTGATGTCCATCTTGTAGATATAAAAATTGTCTGAGGTTTTTAAGATATGATACTTTTTCTTGACAATCTCTTCCACATACCCGTCCAGATGCTCCCGCAAAAGTTCTCCGTAAGACTCCTGATCCAAAAGCCTCTCGAAAAACTTGTCCATATTATGAAGCATATCCTGCAGCGCTTTGTTCAGCTTTCTTGTATTGATCAGGGCCGTCCTGAGCATATTCAGATTTACTCTGGAATTATTCTGAAAGGAAAACAGCGTAGCATATACATTCTGAATATATAATTCTGTTTCTTCCAGCTCTTCGGACGTGAGTCGCTCAAATGCCTCAATAAAAACCGCCGCATAATCCGGTATCACAATATTTGTGGTCATCGTACTGTAATCTTCGATCTTCTTCAGCCATCCGGTCTTTAAAAGCCACCGTAAAATGCGGGATGCTGTCGTCTCCAGCATGTCAAAATCCGTCTCGTTCTCCTCCCGCTGAAGCAAAACCTGTTTCTGTGCATTCATATCACTCAATACCTGCACACAGATTTCTTTCGTCAGAAAATAATTACTGTACTGATATTCCTCATTGATCACCAACAGCGACTCCATGTAAATCTCCCGGTTTACCGAACGGAACAAACTCCAGAATGTGTCCGGGATCTCGTATCGTAACTGCATAATTTTCTCCGTATCTCGTTGATTTGTGTCTGTCATATTATAGCACGAAGTCGGTTTCAGGTACAAATAGTTCTGTAACACAATATGCCCCCTCCCGGGAGAACAGTCTTGTTATTTTAACTGCCTTCCCGAAAGGGAGCATATCTGATGAAAGGATATCCCTTCTATATGTTTACTTTTTCACTTTTAGTGTGCTTTAAATTCATCCGGCACCTGATCGATCGTCTGCCATTTCTGCATTGCGTTTTCTACGCTCATTCCTTTGCTGATCGCATCCTTACGCACTGCATTGATCGCCTGAATTTCTTTCATTCTTGCACCGGTCAGTTTATATCCGCGCATTGCGATCAGTGTTGCGATCCATGCAAGCATTGGAACAACACAGAATAAAATGATTACAATCGTATGCATTCCCTCTGAATAAGGGGTTGTTCCATCCGGAAGTGTTGACAGTCCGATGATCGTCACTGCAATTCCCACTACTGTAGATCCCAGAGAGCTTACCAGCTTATCCACAAGTGAGAATAAGGTTCCGATAATTCCCGGAATATAACGTCCGGAGCGGAATGTTTCGTAATCTGAACAGTCTGCAACCATTGGAATCGGCATATCTGCTGTTGCATAATATGCTCCGTATCCAATTCCGAAAAAAAGGATAAACAGGATCGTATAAAGATTCAGGTTTGTCAGACTCACATTCATCGCTGCAACTTCCGGTTTCCACAACAGAAGCAATGCTAAAACACCGATGTACATAACAAGTGCAACGCTGATATAGAGCATTAAAGATGCCTTCTGTCCTTTCTTCTGTGAAGTACGTACTGTCAACAGGAAGAACGGAACGGAAAATACATATCCGACGATCATCATCGGAAGATACAGACCTTTGTAATCTCCCATCATCGCTCCGTAAAGCATTGCCAGAACCGTCATATTCGTCGCGATCGAGAATGCAAGCTTACATCCTGCACCTGCGATCATCAGTCTCTGCAGTTCTTTGTTTGCTTTTAAAATAGCTACATATTCTTTTATTTTAACTTTTTCTTTTCCGCCTTCTCCACCAAGTCCAAAGAATTCCGGACGGTCTTTTTCTGCAATACCGATAACAGCCAGTGCAGTCATGATCGCTGATACGATCATCGCCAGAGGAATCATGATATTAAAGAATTCTTCTGTTCTGTAATTTCCTCCGGTTACGATCGGCGCAAGAAACTGTACAAGCCCCATACCGATCAGGCTGGCAATCGTATTAAAGATTGTAAACAGAGGTCTCTGTTTCGGGTCATTTGTCAGACATGTCTGTCCTGAACGTGTAACCGATGTCTGGAATGTATATCCAACCATATTCAGTGCGTAGAACAAAATAAAGCATAAATAACGCAGCCACATCATATCCTCAGAAATGATACGGGTTCCAAAATACAGTAAAATTGAGGATACGATCATAATCAGATTTCCGATTACCATAAACGGTCTGAATTTTCCCCATTTGGTAGAAGTTCTGTCCATGATTGCTCCGATGATCGGGTCAATGAACGCATCTCCTGCACGCATCAATGTTACCATTGTAGTTGCAAATGCCAGCAATAAGCCAAGAACTCCGTTTGCATAATATGCAATAAAGTTCATTGTCAAAATATAATAGACATTTGTCGCCCCATTATTCATAGGGAAAAGAACAAGCTGATACATCTTTGCCCTGTTCAGAGCATTGACAGATGTTGCCTGAGTAGATTCCTGTTTCATATTATTCTCCATTCTCCCGCCCGGATGCGGCGGTCTGTCTCTTTGCCTAAAACAGCACCTCTGCTTTGTAAAAGCAGAGGGCCATCCGATTTACTCGTTTCTTATTTCAATTTCTTCTGCAAGATTTGCAGTTGCTTTTTTCTTATACCCAGTTCTGGCTCTTTCCTTTGCTCTTTTTGAGCTTGTAATCCGGGTTTGGCTTGCTGACACGGCGAATTGTGCTCGTATCTTTTGCCTGACCGGACACAGCTTCCAGACGAACTTCTCCGTTTAACGGAACCCGGAATTCAAAGACTTTATTGCCTGTCTTTTCTTCCAGCAGCTTGCCGTTTGCATATAATGCAACTTTTGTCTGGTTCGAATAAACCTTAACTGTAGTGACTGCTTCCGTTCTGTCTACGTAGCGGCTTCCGCAAAGATGTACGAAAGGCTCTTTGCTCCAGTACGCTTTGTAAATGTAGAAGCTGTCTTTTTTTACTTTCCGGTCGAATGTCATAAGTCCCTTATGATTCATTCCCGGCTCTCCACCCTGATCTCTCGCATCTGCCGCAAAATCGAACATGTTCCATACGTGGGTACTCCACATATACGGATGACGCTCAAAACATTTCAGCATAAATTCATGGTAGAGACTCTGATATTCTTCTGTATGGTCTCCTCTTCTTGGACGTGAGGAATGTAAATTCGGCATTCCTTCACAGCCATACTCAGAATATCCCAAACACCTGTTAGGGTACACGCGGTGGAAAAAGCTGATCCACCAGTCATTTAAAAACAACCCTGGAACATACCATCCCAAATACAAGTTCCAGCTTACTAAGTCAGACAGATGTGCTACCTTGTTGAAAGGACCGCACACTGCATAGCAGGCCAGTGTTGTAGGACGTGTGGAATCCATTTTGTGACACAGCTCATTGAGTTCACGGTGATTATCCAGCATATCCTTATTATCCTTTGTGGAAATCGTGATCTCATTGGATATTCCCCATGTAACGATACTTGGATGATTGTAATTCTGTACAATCAGCTCTTTCATCTGGCTAATGGTATTTTCCCGTCCGTTTGGCATATGTTCTGAGATGTATGGAATCTCCGCCCAGACAATCATTCCGTACTGATCACACAGATCATAGAAATACTGATCATGCTGATAATGCGCGAGACGAACTGTATTCGCCCCGATCTCACGGATAAATTCCATATCTTCTCTGTGGTGTTCTTTTGTTAATGCATTTCCGATTCCCTTCCGATCCTGGTGTCTGGATACTCCATGCAGAGGATAGGAGCGTCCGTTCAGGAAAAATCCTTTTTTCGGATCCACGCTGAATGTACGGACACCAAATGGAATGCGAACGTCGTCTTTGACTTCTCCGTCTTTCATCAACTCTACTACTGCTGTATATAAATATGGATCTTCTACTCCATCCCAAAGATGTACATCCGGTATCGTAACCGTCACATCTTTTCCTTCACCTTTTGCTACAGGATTTCCCTGTGCATCAATTAAAGTTACTGCTACTTTGGCATTTTCTGCCTTATGGAAACTCTCTACATGAACCTTTCCATCTTTTCCTTCTACTGTCGGCGTTACCATTACACCGTCTCCGCCGTAGTAGTCCATCTCAAAATGTTCATTTGATACAATACGAAGAAGAACATCTCTGTAAATTCCACCATAAAATGTGAAATCTGCTTTTTGAGGATATACCCTGTCGTTGACACTGTTATCCACTGCTACTTCTAACTTGTTTTCTTTTGTTAAAAACTCTGTCACATCTGCACGGAATGTGGAATATCCGCCGTCATGACTCATCACCTTCTGACCGTTTAACACCACCTCGGCAGAGGAATTTACTCCCTGAAACTCCAGATATACTCTCTGGGTCTTGCTGTCAAGATCCGGGGCTGCAAATGTAGTGCTGTAGTGACAGGTTCCTCGATAATAGTCATTTCCTCCATCCTGTCCGTCCACTGCATTCCAGGTATGCGGTAAATCCACTTTGACCGCTTTTCCGTCACGCCCTGTGAACACCCAGCCTTTCTTCAGTTCAATTTCTCTTCTCATTTTACTGGTTCGCATAGTAATTACTCCATGTTTTTGTTATTTCTTACACTTCTCAATTTATTTCGAAATGATTATATCTGCAATAATTTGCAAGTACAACCGTTTTTGTTCAGGTGGTATTTCTTGTGGTGTAAGTGGGTAAATTTTTTACAAAAAAGAGCCTGGCTCACTGACCAGACCCTTTGTGTCTCTTCTATTTTTTGTTGGAATCTCTTTCAAGAGGAAGCATAACGTTGAAATAAAAACATCCATTTTTTACCTCTGTTGTCAAATGTCCCTCATATTTTTGAATGGTATGGAGCATGCTCTTCATTCCATATCCGTGATATCCGTTCTTCGCCTTTGTCGTAAGCGGAAGTCCATCCTCAAACTTCACTTCTCCGCACATCGGATTGACTATCTGAAGCATCAGAAATCTTTGTCTTTCGTATAGCATGATATCAATCACTCTTTTTTCTTTGCTTTCCAGCTTTCTCACCGCTTCAATTGCGTTATCCAGAGCATTTCCAAACAATGTATACAAATCTACCGGGTTCATAAAAGCCAGAAGAGAGCCATCTGCCACACAGCTGATATGAATCCCACTATTTTCGCAGATCAAACTTTTTTCTGTCAAAATGGTATCCAGAATTTCATTTCCTGTTCTCACAATAGCACTGTAAATCTGCACGGATTTTTCAATTTTTTCGAGATATGTTTCTCTTTCTTTTTCATCTTTGACAGCACGTATTGCCTGTACCTGATGCTTCAGATCATGACATTTGTGATTGATCAGCTCTATCGTTTCTTTGGACAGCTGATACTGCCCTTTTTGTTGATGCCAGAGAAGCTGAATGGTTTCCAGCTCTTTTCTCATACTACTCTTTTTAAACAATGCACTTTGCAGATACAATAAGGTGATACAATAAAACTGCAACACAATGTTGAATAAAGCGGCCCCCAGATCGACCTTTGCGTAAATAAACAAATTTTCTGACATAATACAAAACACCCATGCAGAAACCATCTGCCTCGGCCCAATCTGATATTGCCCCTTTTCCGGCATCCATCGAGCCAGTGTCAGTCCTACTGCCACATTTACTGCCATCGAAAATAAAATTTTCAAAAGCCAGTTTCCCAAATCTCCCAGCAGTGGACTGCAAAGTACATAGCTGGTTTCCAGTACCAACAAAAATGTCATCGTTCCCCATACACCACAATACCAGAGAGCAAATCCCTTGCCCTTCACACAATTGTAAAAAATCAGAACCGCACTAAAATACGTGATGAATAAAAGGGGAACCTGCCCCCAGTAGCCCCAGTCTGTAAGATTTTCTATAAAATAATATACTCCGGACAGAATTAAAACACATACTGCTCCCGACAGAATCAGTCTGACTTTAAAATGTGTCTTTCTTCTCAGCGGAAGCAGAAACACCAGACAGGAGGTCCACAAATTGATCCCATACCACAGGCTCTCAATTTTCAGATTTAGATTTTCATTCATCGTTTTCCTCTTCCCTTTCCTGTATCAGCCTCCCTGAAAATCTACCACTGCACTCAGAAATGCAGGTCTGTTTCTTCTGCTGATTTCCAGCTCATCGCCACCCACAACCGCAATATTTTTTCTAATTTCGGAAACATACTTCATATTTACCAGATAACACTGATTGCATTTTACAAAATGCCAGTCTTCCAGTTCTTCCTGCACGTCCTTTAATGCTCCGCGGATCGTAAATACGCCTGCTTTCGTGTGATAGTGAAGCAACCGGTTCTGGATCTCTACATAATAGATGTCTCTGCTGTCCAGAAACTTCGGTCCATCCGGGAGATTCAGACAGATCCGTTTTCCTTCCCGATTTTTCACTCTTCCCACAGCTCTTGTAAAACGCATGGAAAAGGTATAATAGTTCAGCGGTTTTAAAATGAAATCCAGCGCATCTACTTCGTAGCCCTTGATTGCATACTGCGCCATGTTCGTGATAAAAACAATCACTACCTCCTTATCCAGCTCCCGTATCTTCTGGGCTGCCTCCATACCATTTAGATGAGGCATTTCGATATCCATCAGAAGAATGTCAAATTTGTGATAATTCTGAACCAGCTCTCTGCCGTCCTGAAATGCTGTAATCTGAATCTGGAGATCATATTCCTTTGCATATCTGCCCACCATCTCCTGTATCAATCCACGATATTCTGTTTCATCTTCTACAACAGCTATACGCAACATCCTCTGCCCCCTTTGCTATAAAATATCATTTTCCTGACTTGATTTCTTATAAGAGTACTATTATACCATAATCTTTTTTGAAGATGTACCCCCTAAATATTGCCTGCTGGAATTCGTTTTCATCCCACTTGACATCTATCGGGAAACCCGTCACAATAAAGATATAGCAATCTGGAAATGATCGATCAAATGCAGGATACGATTGATGAACAACAGAATACTATTGCTCAAAAAAATGAGTTGCTTGCATCTCAGGAAGTTCTTTTGCAACAAAAAGAAAAAGAACTTGAGCAGCTTAAGAAACAGTTAGAAGAACAACGTAATTTGTAAGGAGTGCCACTTTTATGGATTTTTACACCGCAAAAAGACAATTCAACAATTATTTAAAAGACTACGACTGCCACAATGACAAAATCCGTTTAAAGATCGTACACACTTACGGCGTTGTAAAAGAAAGTACTGACATTTCAGCCCGTATGCGGTTATCTGAGGAAGATACCACACTTGCAAAGATGATCGCCCTACTGCATGATATCGGACGTTTTGAGCAGTTAAAACGCTTCGACAGCTTTCTTCCGGACACGATGGATCATGCCGCTTACGGTGTGAAAATTCTGTTCAATAATGATAATGGAGAAAACCTGATCCGCAGGTTTGTTCCTGAATCTGATTTTGACGAAATCATCCGTATTTCCATTGCCAAACACAGTGATTTTAAGCTGGATGGAATTTCCGATGCACGTACTTTACTTCATGCAAAGATTATCCGGGATGCAGATAAACTGGATAACTGCCGTGTAAAACTGGAAGATAAACTGGAAACTTTTATGGATACTTCTGCAAAGGAGACAGGTGCCTCCGTGGTTTCTCCAAAAGTAAAAGATTCTATTTTACGTCATGAATGCATTCTTTCTTCTGATCGGGTGACTCCAATGGATTACTGGATTTCTTATCTCGCCTATTTCTATGATATTAATTTTCGGGAAAGTCTGGATATCATTGAAGAGCAGAACTACATTCCAAGGATTATTGCGCGGATTCCGTATACCCATCCTGAGACAAAGGAATTGATGAAACGAGTGGAAGAAGAATTGCTGGAGTATGCACGGACAGGATCACTATAGACAGGACTCATTTCGTCCTGTCCATAATCTTACAATACACCATCCCGGCCAGCGTGCTCACCGTTGTCGCCACAATCCCCGCCCCTACGATTGCCGCCGGATTCACACTTCCATACTGACTCCGGTAGGCGATCACATTGATCGGGATCAACTGCAGCGAAGAGATATTCATGATCAGAAACGTACACATTTCATTGGACGCAACACCTGGCTTTCTTGCCTTTCCCGGCACTCTTTTCATCCTTCTTTCCTGTTCTAATTCGGCCAGTGCCTGCATTCCCTGAAGTCCGGCAGGCGTTGCCGCCCAGCCAAGCCCCAGAAAATTTGCAATAAAGTTTGTTGTAATATACTGATTTGCCTGATGCTCTTTCGGAATATCAGGAAACAAAAATCGGATCAGCGGCCGCATTTTTTTCGATGCCATTTCAATAATCCCTGCTCTGGATGCAATTTCCATGATGCCCATCCAGAATGCCATCACTCCCACCATGGTAATACATAATGTCACCGCTTCTTTCGCAGAATCCAATGCTGCATTTGTGATATCCGGCATTTTTCCGGTAAATGCCCCATATACAATTCCAATGATGATCATACCTGCCCATAAATAATTCAACATTCCTTAATTTACTCCCTGCCACATATATTTCTCTACGATTTCAAACGGCGCCGGACCTACATCCAGAACTGCTTTATGGAACTCCTTCTGCGAAAAATCCTGCCCTTTCTTTTCTACCCACTTTTTCTTTAATTCCAGAAATTCTACATAGCCGATATAATACTTCAGATAATTTCCCGGAGATCCAATGATCAGATCATAAATCTGATTCACTATCTCCGCACTTCCAACTCCATATTCTTTGAAAAATTTTACAGTATCCATCCGATTCCACCCATCATAGTGAATGCCCATATCTGCCAGCGCATACAATGCCAGCAAAATGGAACTGTTTTTCTGAAGCAGAACCGCCTGCTCTCTGGTAAGAGAATCTGCCAGATAGTAGGAACCCATTTCCGCATACGTTGCCCAGCCTTCCACATATCCGCCAAAATTGAAAATACTTCGCAGCGGATCCGGTTTTGTTGATGCGTAATAAACCGTCTGATACAGATGCCCCGGATACCCCTCATGGGCCAGTGTTGTATACAGTGTCAGCTTATTACCCATCTGAGCCTGATTGACATAGATGACATTTTCTTTTGTGTCATCCAGTGCCGGTATCATATAGAATGCCGGACTTAGATGTGCTTCCATGGCTTTTGGCACATATTTTACTTCTACACTCGTCTGAGGAAGTTTTGGAAACGTCTTCTGAATATCCAGACTCAGACTGTTTAATATTTCTTTTGGATCGGTAGATTCCATCACTGCTGTTTCCTTTGCCTGTTCTGCTGTCAGTCCAATCACAGCTTTCATTGCCGCCAGATCATCTTTCATTTGATTCTTTGTCAGTTTTTGTAATTGAGGAACTGTTCTTACAGATCCTGTGGACGCCTGCACTGTCAGCTCATAATATTCTTTTCCATTTGGCAGATAACAGAGTCCTTCTTCGTTCTTACCGGAATCTTTCAACTCCACCACGGTTTTAATCAGCTGCTGATAGGCCGGCAACACATAGGTCTGCAGCATATATGCATTTTTCTGGATATAATCACTTTTCTCCGATTCGGACAGATCTGTAAGCTTCTGGATCCGATCAACAAACGTGGAAATCAGATAGTTGGAGTCTCCCATATCAATGAATGCCTGACACTGTTCAATTACGGTGTCCGCCGTATAGCTTGCCATAAAAAGCCCTTTTTGTGCCTTTTCCTGTTCAAATGCGATCAGGGAATTAAAATAATCGGGTGTTGTTTTCATCAACTCCAGATAAGCATCCACATCTTCTTTGCTTTGAAACTGATATTCTGACAACAGTACCGGAATCTGTGTCTGCACACCGCTGACTGTCCCCATGGGCTCTTCATACAGCAGATAGTCACTTTCTTTTTTAGATAACTCCAGATAATAATCCAACACATCATATGTAAGCCTGTTTTCCCTTGATAATTTCCGATAGGAAAATCGTTTCAATGCCGCCTGTGTATTTTCTGTGGAAATTTTTCGGGTTCCTTTATCCGTATTAAAATATCCGAATGTAACCGGGGAATCCTGAATCCCATACTGACCGGGATCTTTGAGTGTATAATGCAGACTGACCGTATTTGACGCCACTTCCTGACAAAATAAGGTTTCGGTAAATTTTCTGAACTTTTTATTCTGGATTTCTGAAGACTGCCCGTGACATCCGGACAATATCACAGACAACAGCAAGGTAAGAACAAGAATGATCGAGATAACTTGCTTTTTTGTGCTCTTTCGCAAACGATCTGACATGGCAAACTCCCAAAATCGATTTTGTTTTATCTTATGAGTTCTTGAGGGATGTTATTCTCTGAAACCGCATATAGATTTAAAAATCTGATTTTATTTTGGAGTCATTCATGAATCTTTTTCTCTACCTCACCAATTTTATTGTCCCGTTTCTGATCCTTGCCATCATCGTCTATGGACTTCTGATGAAGATCAACGTCTATGAACATTTCATCAAAGGTGCCCGAAACGGATTTTTAACCGTTCTCAAGATCATGCCCACACTCATCGGACTTATGGTGTCAGTGGGTATTCTCCGCGCTTCCGGGTTTCTGGAGATGATTTCCTCCTGTATTGGGCAGTTTACTGCTGCCATTGGATTTCCCGGAGAACTGGTTCCTCTTACGGTTGTCAAAATGTTCTCTTCCTCAGCCGCTACCGGACTTCTTCTGGATCTCTATAAAGAGTTTGGTACGGATTCTCTGATCGGACTGATCGCATCCATTTCCATGTCCTGTACAGAGACCATCTTTTATACTATGAGTGTCTATTTCATGACCGCAAAGATCAAAAACTCCCGCTACACACTGACTGGAGCGCTGATTGCCACCTTCGCCGGACTGGCAGCCAGCGTGGTCCTGGCTCAATTCATGCTGCAATAGATTGTTTTGCAGGTTTGAATATGGTACACTGATGTTAGACATAAGGAGGTGTTCTGATGGCGAGTATTACTCTTGAAAATCTGAACAAGACATATCCCAACGGATTTGTATCTGTCAAAAATCTTTCTTTGCATATAGAAGACGGAGAGTTTGTTACCTTTTTCGGACCAAGCGGCTGCGGAAAATCCACCATACTTCGCATGATCGGTGGTATGGAGGATATTACATCCGGTGAAATCTATCTCGGAAAAGATCTGCTCAACGATATTCTGCCCCGTGACCGCAGTCTTGCCATGGCGTTTCAGAATTATCAGCTCTATTCTCACTTAAACGTGTATGACAATATTGCGCTTGGACTGCGCCTTCGCAATCTTCCGCGGCAGATTATTGACAGCCGTGTGAAAATGGCAGCGCATTTTTTCAATATCACGGACATTCTTGAGAAAAAGATCCGGGTGATCAATGAGGCTCAGAAACAACGCGTTGCGCTTGGACGTGCTGTTGTATGCAAACCAAAAGTCCTTCTGGTCGATGAAGATTTTGCCCGACAGAACGAACATCGCAGAAAAGAAATGATGCGTGATATCCGGCGCATCAACAAAGAGCTTGGCATTACAGTCCTCTATGTAACTAACAAGCGGGGAGAAACTGAGATTGCAGGACAAAAAGTAATCTCCATGAGAGACGGAGAGGTTGTGGATATCAAAAAAATCTGAATCACATAAGCTCATCGTACAAAAAAGGAACACAGAAATCTTTCACTGATCTCCGTGTTCCTTTTTTATTTTCTACTTTCCAGATATTGATAAATATCCCTCTTAGACACTCCCCTGTCCTTTGCGACAGCTTTCATTGCTGATTTCTTATCCATTCCCTGTTTTGTGTATACTTCCATGTGATCTTCAATGGTCATTTCTTCCCACTGTTTTCTCTCCTCTTCCCGGGCTTCTTCCCGGCTCTTCCCCTCGATCACCAGAACACATTCCCCTTTTGGAGGATTTGCCTCATAATGAGCCACTGCCTCTTCCAAAGTCACTGCAAGAGCTGTCTCATGACGTTTTGTCAACTCCCGGCATACGGTAATCTTCCGGTTTCCAAGCCGCTCCAGAAACAATTTCAGAGTCTTTACAAGACGATGAGGTGCTTCATATACGATCATGGTCCTCGTCTCTGTCTCCATCTCCTTTAAAATCTGTTCCCGCTCTTTTTTATCCGATGGCAAAAATGCTTCAAATGCAAATCGTCTGGTAGACAGCCCGGAAATTGTCAGTGCCGTAATACAGGCTGCTGCCCCCGGAAGAGATGTTACCGAAATTCCGGATTCATAGCACATCTTCACGAGTTCCTCTCCGGGATCCGAAATTCCGGGCGTCCCGGCATCTGTGATTAAAGCGATATCCTGTCCTTCCAACAGCTTTTCTACCAGCTTTCTTCCTTTTTCGTATTTATTGTATTCGTGATAACTGGTCATTGGTGTCTGTATCTCAAAATGATTTAACAGCTTGATACTGTTTCTTGTATCCTCCGCTGCGATCAGATCCACTTCTTTGAGTGTACGGATCACACGAAAAGTCATATCCTCCAGATTTCCGATTGGAGTTGCACACAAATATAACGTTCCTGTCATGCTGTTTCCTTTCTCTCACCCTCACCGGGTATACATAATTATAGGCGGTTCGATCGTTACCCTCGGTTTTCCGCCTCGAAGACCTTCGATCAGCACCATCGTAGGTTCCTTATCAATATAAGGATGCACAAATCGGATCCTCTTCGGTTCGATCTTATATTCACTCATCTTCGTCAGAATCTCTCCCAGACGAAACGGTTTGTGTATCATATAAAACCGTCCTTTCCCGTCCGCAAGTAATTGTTTGCTCTCTCGTAAAATATCATCCAGAGTACATAAAATCTCATGCCGCGCGATCGCTTTGGCATCTCCCGGATTCTGCAGACCATGCTGGTTCAGCATATACGGTGGATTGGTCACGATCACATCAAAAAAAGTCGGCTTGAATAACGCTGCCGCCTCTTTGATATCTCCCTGCACAATCTCAATTTTTTCCTGCAGATGATTCCACTCTATACTTCTTCGCGCCATATCAGCACTTTCTTTTTGAATCTCAAGTCCGATAAAATGCTCTCCTCTGGTCTTTGCGGACAATAAAATCGGTAAGATCCCAGTTCCGGTTCCCAGATCCAGAACCTTCTCCCCCGGTTTGACCTTGGCAAAATCAGAAAGCATCACCGCATCAATCCCAAAACAAAATCGTTCCGGATCCTGGATGATCTGAAGCCCATTAAGCTGCAGATCATCCAGACGCTCTCCGGATTTTAAATTATTTGTCATCTAATCTTGACGCTCCTTCTCCCTTTTCCAGTTCCGCGAGCTTGCGCATCTCTTCTTTTGAGACCTTCGCTTTTCGCTTACGCGGACGGAATTTTAATTCTTCCGCCTGATATTCCCTGATTTCTTTTTCATCGTTTTCCAGATTTACAACTACTTTCACCAGTTTTCTCAGAACACTTAAGGAATGGACCGTTCCTGTCAATCCATCTGAAGTCGTAACCGTATCTCCTACTGACGGAAGCTGGCTGTTTAATTCTTCATAAGTCTCTTCCTCGTTCGTCAGACAGCACATCAGTCTTCCGCACACTCCGGAAATCTTGGTCGGATTCAGCGACAGATTCTGCTCTTTCGCCATCTTAATGGAAACTGCAGCAAACTCGGACAAATACGTGTGACAGCATAATGGTCTTCCGCAGATTCCGATCCCGCCCCGGATCTTCGTCTCATCTCTTACACCGATCTGACGCAGCTCGATCCGAATGCGAAATACTGCTGCCAGATCTTTTACCAGCTCACGGAAATCGATACGCCCGTCTGCTGTGAAATAAAACAGCACTTTATTGTTGTCAAATGTATATTCCGCATCGATCAGTTTCATCTCCAGACCATGCTTTCTGATCTTTTCCAGACAAATCTGAAATGCTTCCTTTTCTTTTTCTCTATTTTTCTCTTCTGTCTTCTGATCCTGCTCTGTGGCGATCCGAATGACAGACTTCAGCGGCTGTATCACCTCTTCATCTTTTACTTTTCTGGTTCCGATCACAACCTTTCCATATTCTACACCACGCGCAGTCTCCACGATCACGTGGTCTCCCTGTTTGATCTCAAACTTTCCCGGTGAAAAATAGTAGATTTTTCCGGCTGTCCGAAACCTTACTCCAATCACTTTTGTCATTCTATCAGTTCTCCTTTATTGTCAATAAAAGCAATTCCATCGTCAGTTCAAAATTGACATTTGCTTTTAGTCTGGCCTTTGCCTTTTCAATTCCGTCCAGAATATTCTCGATTCCCTCGTAAGAGCTCTTGCTCGCCCGGTCCTTGATAAATCTGAGCTGATCAGAAAATACGACCTGATCCACATTCTTTGTGGCTTTATAGATCAGCACATCCCGATACCATACCGAGATCACATCCAGATAGTCTGTGATATTCATCTTATAAGAAACCACTCGTTTTACGGCTGCCTCCAGCGCATCCACATCCATGTCATTGATCTCACGCAGCAGGTGAACTGCCTCTTCCTTGATCTCGTTAAAATGCTCTGATGTCGCAAGCATGATCGCACGTCCCATATTTCCCTGCGCAAATGCCACGCACACATCTGCTTTATAATCCGGAATCTCCATCTGTTCCATCAGATATTTTTTGATCAGCTGATCTTTGATATTTCTCAGCTTCAGCATTACACATCTGGAACGAATCGTGGGAAGAAGAATCTCCGCATTCTCTGTCAAAAGCAGGATCACCGCATAAGCCGGCGGTTCCTCGATCGTCTTCAACAGCGCATTCTGCGCCTGTACACTCATCATATCTGCATCTGGTACAATATAGATCTTATATTTGCTGCTGTATGGCTTGATCACAATATCATTGTTGATCTGCTCTCTGATGTCATCAATACTGATCGTATTTGGTTTTTCGTGTGTCACCCTGATAATATCCGGCTGATTATTCGATGCTGCCTGTTTGCAGGACTGGCACTTTCCGCATGCGTCTCCGTCTTCATCCCGGTTCTGACACTGCAGGCTCATAGCGAACAAATTTGCCAGAAGTCGTTTTCCGGAACCTTTTTCCCCATTCAAAATATATGCATGGGAAACTTTATCTGTTTTTACCGCATTTTCAATATACTGTATTATATTTTTGTGTCCAACCACGTCTTTAAAACTGCTCATATCATCACCTGCTGTCTTTTCTTGAATTCCTTCTGGTTACTGTTTCAGTATAGCATAATTTTGATGTAAGATATACCCAGATTCCTGCAATTGCACAAAAAAAACAGCAGAAGTCTCCTTCCGCCGTCTTTCTTATATTCTGATCCCGGTGTCACCATCAAACAAGTGCAGTTTATCATTTCTGAGACAAAAAGAAATCCTGTCTCCCCGTCTATATGGTGTGTCTGCATTTGTCCTCAATGCCACATCCTTCCCTTCGTATGTAAAATAAAGATAGGTTTCTGCACCGAGCATTTCATACACCAGAACCTCATGCTCTGTTCCTTCCTCTGTAAGTACCAGATCTTCCGGACGCACACCTACTGTGATCACCTCACCCATATATCCCTTTCGGAAAACTCTTTGGGCATCTTCTTCTGTCAGATTGACCGCAAAATCTCCAATCTGAAGATAGGTTCCATATTCTCCGCCTCTGCAGCATTTCCCCTGAAAGAAATTCATAGGCGGCATTCCGATAAAACCTGCCACAAATGTATTTGCCGGACAGTTGTAAAGTTCTTCCGGTGATGCGACTTGCTGAATCACTCCGTCTTTCATCACTACAATCTTGGTTCCAAGTGTCATCGCCTCTGTCTGATCATGCGTCACATAAATAAACGTCGTTTTCAGCTTCTGGTACAGCCTCAGTATCTCCGCCCTCATCTGTGTTCTTAATTTTGCATCCAGATTGGACAATGGCTCATCCATCAGGAAAATTCTTGGATTCCGTACAATGGCACGTCCCATTGCCACTCTCTGCTTCTGCCCGCCCGAAAGTTCTCCCGGTTTTCTGTCCAGAACCCCTTCGAGTCCAAGAATCTTTGCCGCTTCCTCCACCTTCTGTCTGCGTTCTTTTTTCGGTACCTTTTTCAGCCGGAGGCTATATGCCATATTCTCAAATACGGTCATATGCGGGTATAGTGCATAATTCTGAAACACCATTGCAATATCTCTGTCGCATGACTGTACCTGATTCATCATTTTTCCATCGATCAGAAGCTCCCCGTCGGATATTTCCTCCAATCCTGCGATCATCCGCAGCGTTGTCGATTTTCCACATCCGGAAGGACCTACGAAAATCACAAACTCCTGATCCTTGATCTTAAGATTAAAATCCTGTACCGCAACTACTTTGTCTTCATATTTTTTATATACATGTTTCAACTGAATCTCAGCCACAGCAATGCCTCCTTAATATCTATATCTGTTCCAATAATTGCGGAAGTTCTCCCACAGAATTTAATATATAATCTGCTTCCCCGCAAAAATCTGCTTCCTGACTCACTCCGCTTAAAACACCAATGGCAACTCCCCCGTTTTCTCTTGCAAAACGAATGTCATTATATGTATCTCCAACCACTGCGATTTCCTGCGGCTTCAGTCCGAATTTTTTCTGAAATTCCAGAAACATATCTGCTTCCGGTTTCGGGCGCAGGACACCATCATCCGCTCCCACATAATCAAATTTTTCCAGTACCTCCAGACGTTTCAGACAGTTTTTTGCAGACGGCACAGTATCTGCTGTTGCAAGTCCGATCCAAATGTTTCTCTGTTTCAGCGAATCAAGGACTGCTTTAATGTCCGCTGTTTCCACATACTGTGCCTGACTTTCCGTCACATATTCAGCAAACAGCCGCTCCAGCTGCATCCTCACTTTTCGGCTGTCCAGATAAATCTGCTCCCTTGAAAGTTCATCCGTAATATCCAGAGCAATTTCTGAATAGGACTTATACGCAAGCCCGCCATAAGGATCGATTTCTCCATTCTCGATTCCCATCGCATAAAACACACGTTCCTTTACTTCCTCTGAAAGCTCATTTTCTTTTAAAAACTGTATTACGACCGCTTTTGCCGCACCCAGCCATAAGGAAAAAAAGTCAATCAGAGTTCCATCTTTATCAAATAAAATACCTTTAATCATCTGTTAAACCTTCTGTCTCTCCTTTGATTTCTCCGAAAGTGGTCCTCTCCGGCTCTTTCTTTCCTCGAAATACCGGATTTACATATCCCAGAAATTCTTTTTTCTTTGTTCTGACTTCCAGTCTGATCCACTGCCAGGAAGTATTTTCCAGAATCAAGTGTGTCTCTACATGATATTTTCCGTTTTCAGACGAACTGACCGGAAGTTCCACATAATTTCCATTCATCACAAGAAATGCTTCCGGTTCTTCTGTCAGTCCCAAAATTTCCGCCCGATATGTAATCTCACACTTCTTTGCAGTGATCTCATCTCCCGGAAGACAGTCCTGACCATCCACCTTGATTTTTGGCTCTATTTTGCAGAATCTGGTCACACACAGATGTCCCTGCCTTACTGCATTCATCAGATTTTTCGGACTTAATCCGTCACAAAATACCCATGTTGCGGGATCTCCCACCGCAGACGGAAGGCTTGCCCCTTCATAAAATTCATCCTCCAGATTGTGAGAATCACTTCCTCCCACTCCGAACACACGAATTCCTTCATTCCATACTTTATCCAAAAAACGAATTGCCATATCATTAGATCCCGGTCCATCCGGATATGTCGGATCATTGATGATTTCCATACAGTTGATATCCCGCAGATCCGTATTTTCAAACTGCCACTTCCAGATGGTCAGAAACGGATGATTGATACTGCGAATCCATCCTTTTTGTTTTGCTTGTGCTATCGTCTGATCCATATACGTATCTATGATCTCATCTCCGTTATGCTTCACGATCTCCAGAATTTTCTCCGGCATTTCCGTAATTCCAAACAGATTCATGTGTCCTTTATCTGTCGTTACCTCAATTCCGGGAAGCACACAGAGTGAAGTCTTACACCAGCCGGTATGCATCAGATTATGTTCTGTCGGCACATAAAAATCCAAACCGCTTTCCTCTGCTCTTTCAGAAGCATGCCCGATCGTCTCTTTTCCGTCAGACAACCTCGTATGCGTATGAAAATCGCCCTTATACCATCCGGATTCCGGACAAAATACGTTCTCCCAGCGATAGCTTTGTTCCGAGACATGAAGTCCGTTTTCCACCCAGCATTCTCCGCCGATCGGATCAGAAACTACATCTTTCCGGTCCGAAACTGTCAGTACAATTTCTCCGGTTTGTTCTCCCAGCTTCTGCGCAACATATTCTGTAAAAATGCCGATTCCGATTTTCCATGTTCCGGGATAAATCTCTCCCGGAACACCTCCTATCGTTGTATCCTTTGTACTTTTTCCGATTCCCGGATTCTGCTGCCCATATCCCAGCAGCTTCTGAAACCGAATTTCTTTTTTGGGATCTTCCAGAAACAAGAATGCCATATACTGAAATTCTTCAGGCATTTCTATCATCATCTGAATGTGTTCTGTTCCTTCCGGAATTTCAATCCATTTTTCCTGAATATTTTTTTCTTCTTTTCCGATTTTAAATCTAATCTGATCTCTCATTTTATAATGCATCCAATGCTTCCTGTGCTGTTTTCTGTGCTTCATCCAGAGCTTCCTGTGCAGGTACGTTTTCCAACTCTACCTTATCCGCTGCAATTGACAGGGCATCCAGAATCTTTCCTCCTGTCGGATCCTGAAGAGCCGGTGTTCCGTGAGATGCCTGCTGAAGCGGAACCAGTGCCTGAGGATTTTCTTCTGCATAAGACTTAAACTCTTCTACTTCCTGTGTAGACTCACGTACTGCCACATATCCTGTGCCCATGGACCATTTTGCCTGATTTTCCGGAGTTGTAAAATATTTCATAAACTCATAAACACCTTCTTTTTCTTCATCAGAAGAATTCTGAAGCATCACAAGCTGCAGTGCATCTGCCGTTGGTGCTGAAGAGTTGTCGTTAAATCCAGGCTGTTCCATTGCTCCCACAATGCTAAAGTCCAAATCTGCCTGATCTCCGGAAGAACCTGTATAACCGCCTGCTTTATTCTGCAGAACGTCGTCAATCGTCGTGTACCAGTATTCCCAGCCCTGTCCGCCGGAATTTACTTTCATGATCTTGTCATCGTGAATCCATGTACGGAAGCTCTCCCATACTTCTACCCATTCGTCTGAATTGATCATCACTTTTTTCCCGTCCTCACTCAGAAGAGAGGCTCCGTTGCTGAGTGCTGCATCGATCAGATTTCCTGATCCCCACATTGGCTCCCAGCCCACAAAGGAACCATCAGAAGCTGTCATTTTCTCTGCTGCCGCTGCAAGATCCTGCCAGGTCTTGATCGTTGCCGGGTCAATTCCCGCTTTTTCAAATGCCGCTTTATTGTAGTACATCACCTGTGTTGTACCATATGCAGGCAGTGCAAACAATTTTCCGTTCTCATCCTCCCCCTGCTCATAAAATACCGGCAGATAATCATCTTTTTCAAAGGAATCATCTTTTTCTACATACTCATTGATGTCTGCAACCAGATTTTTTTCAGAAAGATTTCTAGATTTATCTGTATCCAGAAGTGCCATGTCCGGAGCTTTCTTTCCCGCAATCCCTGCCTGCAGTTTTTCATAAGTCTCTGTATAATCCGCCTGTGTTGTTGTCTTAACTTCATATTTGTCCTGAGACTCATTGAATGCATCTACAATGTCCTGAAATACATTGACTGCTGTTTTTCCCCCGGAATACCAGAGATCCAACTGAATTTTTCCATCTGCCGTCTTTGTCGTTTCTGCAGCCTTTGCATTGTTTCCACATCCTGTCACCAGGGACATTCCAAGTACACAAACTAATAATGCTGATACAATTCTCTTTTTCATTTTCTTTTTTCTCCTTCATGCATCGTATATCGTTTTTTCTTTGCTTTCTTTATGTAAAAAAGGAATTATCCTTTCATACCCGTATCTCCGCCGATTCCATTGATAAACCACTTTTGCGTAAATGCAAACAGAATCAGAAGCGGCAGTACGATCAATGTACTTCCTGCCATGACCAGAGGCCATTCTGTTCCATAAGCACCGCCTTCTATAAAGAATTTTCTCAATCCCTGTGACACCATCATCTTCTCATCCGCATCTGTGATCAGAGAAGGCCACATATAACTGTTGTAGCAGGTAATAAAATTCATCAGTCCAAATGTGATGAACGAAGATTTTGTCATCGGACACACGACCCGCCACAGAATCTTCCAGGAGCTTGCCCCGTCGATTCTCGCTGCCTCGATCAGTCCCATTGGAACCTGCATGAATGCCTGTCGAAGCAGAAAGATTCCGAAAATGCTGACACAGTTGGAAATGATCAGCCCCGTAAACGTGTTCAGAAGATTCCAGTTTGCCAGAATAATATAGCTCGGAATATATGTTGCTGCTGTCGGAAGCATATAAGTTCCCATGATGACTGCAAACAACGCTTTCTTACCTTTAAAATTCATAAAAACAATCGCATAGGCGATCATCGCACCTGTTACGATCTGCAGCGCCAGCGTGATTACTGATACAAACAAACTGTTGCCGACATATCGAAGAAGCGGTGATTCAAAAATGACCTGGTAAAAGTTATGCCACTGGAATTCTGCCGGAAAAAATGAACTGACATCCATAATCTCCGCCTTTGTTTTCAGTGCACTTAAAATCATCCATACAAACGGAAAGATTGTGAAAATACTGAAGATCAGTAAAATCATTCCTTTTCCGAGTTTTTCGATTCCTGTTCTTATCTTCATAATCTGTCCTTCTTTCTAATAATGCACCCATTTTTTCGATGCACCGAACTGTACTGCCGATAATACTACAGTGATTATAATCATCACAATCGCCACCGCAGTTGCCTGTCCCATGTTAAACTCTTCAAACCCAAGCTGATAATACATATACAGCAAGGTTCTTGTGCTTCCGGACGGACCTCCCTGAGTCAGGATCTGGATCTGATCATATGCCTGCAGTGAAGTTACCATCGTAATAATTACCAGGAAAAACGTAGTCGGAGAAATACACGGAATCGTAACATCCCGGAATCTCTGCCACCTTTTTGCTCCATCCAGCCCGCTTGCCTCGTACAACTCTTTCGGAACCTTTTCCAATGCGGAAAGATAAAAGATCATCGCATATCCCAGACTCTTCCACACAGTCACAATGATCACAGCGAGCATTGCTGTGTCTGAACTTTTAATCCACTGTAATTCGGGGAGATGCAAAAATCTCATTACCGTATTTGCAACTCCCGTATTCGGATCGTAGATCCAGGTCCATACGATCGACACTGCAACAGTCGGCGTGATCCATGGCGAAAACAAAATAAATTTGATGATCCCGCTTCCTTTAAATGCTTTCTGCATCAAAAGAGCCAGCATCAGACCAAGTACGATCGTCGGAATCAGCGTTCCCAATGTAAACACAACTGTGTTCCAAAGTGCATCGTAAAATCTGGCATCCTGAAACAACGAAATAAAATTATCAAAAAATACAAAATTGTAGTCCGGAGTCATATAATCCCAGTCTGTGAAACTAATATAGACAGATCGCAGGATCGGATAAATCCAAAATACGATCAGAGGAATGAATGCCGGCAGAACAAAAAGAGTCACACTGCCCAGTTGCCTGAATTTTACTTTATTCTTCATTTTTTCTATCCTTTCTTATCAACCCGTAAATTCCTGTCATAATGCCTGCCGTTGCCGGGAGCGCCAGCCAGATTCCTCTGATATCCCAGACAGCCGGAAGCAAAAACAGACAGATTGGCGAAACTGCCAGACTTTCTATATAAGTCATAAACACCGCTTTTTTCGTCTGCATGACTGCATTGAGACAGGATACATTCAACTTTGCCGTTCCCGTTAACAGAAATGCAAATGAACTGATCAGCATCCCCGAAGAAAAATACTGCTTTGACTCTGCTGACAGACCAAACCATCCTCCAATATACGGAATCATACAGATCGTCACTGCTGCCGCCGTGATTCCTAAGATGATTTCTGCGGTGTAAGCGATTTTTTTTACTGCTCTTACCTCTGTCTCCTTTTTCGCACCATGATAAAAACTAATCAGAGGCTGTACACCTTCTCCGATTCCCGTCAGAAAATACTGAACCGGGAATACAATATAAGAAATAGCCGCATAACACGCCACCGCTGCATTTCCGCCATAACGAAGACACTGCAGATTTGTAAAAATAAGTGCAGCTGTCGGCGCAAGTGATGTTCCAAATGCCGTAATCCCAATCTTGAAAATATCTGCAGCATATTGCCTGTGCCACAACAGCCTCCATTTTCGATAACCTGTTTTCCACAGGATCGCACATCCTGCCATAACTACCACGGCCTGCGCCGTCACCGTTCCAATTGCGGCTCCCCTGATTCCCATATTCAATCGGAACATCAGATAATAGTTCACCAGAATATTGACTGCAAATCCTGCTGCCATGCTGAGCATTGCTCCCAGCGACTGATTCATATTTCTCAAAAGAGGCATGATTCCGGTTCCTGCCACCTGAAGGATACTTCCGGCAATAATGATCGCCGTATACTTGATTGCTTCCATCTGAACACTTCCCGCAGCTCCCAAAATTTCTAAAAACGGTTTCTGTACCAGAGACAGCAAAATCGTTGCAAGTATACCTGTACCGATCAGAAGTGTCATTGTAAGCTCAAACAAATTTTCACATACCTTCTGCTCTCCCCGCCCTCTGTAATGAGAGTACAAAACACTTCCTCCCGTTCCGATTCCAATTCCGAGCGCAGTGATCAGTGCCGGGATCGGCCACGCAATATTAATCGCTGCAAGCCCTGTATCTCCCGCTGCCTTTCCTACAAAAATCCCATCCGCAATGCTGTACATTCCTGACATGGTAAACGCCAGTACGGTAGGGAATGCCTCTTCTATTACTTTCTTTAACATCAAACTGTTTCCTTTCTTAATGGCACGTTCGTCATTATAACATTCCTTTTTTAATATCACTTCAATTGCAAGTTAAAACCTTGTAAAGCAAAAAAAGAGAAACAAACGGCAAATCTGCCCGCCTGCTTCTCTTTTTATCTTTTTCCTGTTTTCTTTTAAAGCGAAGTCATTTCTTCCCGGATCAACTCTGTAATTTCACTCAGACATTTTTCCATCTTCAGATTTTCAAATCTCCTTACAATGCCTGCTCTTTTCAAATTCTCTTCGGAGAAATCCTCTGCATCTGCCAGAAAACGTCTGCACATCTCCGCATATTTGGGTTTCTTCTGCTGTCGTTCCCTGCAAAGCGCTCTCTCCAGTCTCATCCCGTCCTCTACCTCAATATAAATCGGAACCAGCTGTTCTTCTCCAAAATACTCCCGCATCCCATAATAAGATTCCAGAGTCCCTATCACAAGATAATCATACTTCTGGAGATCAATCTGCCCGTCATCTGCTGTAAAATATGTCCATATTCCACACTTTGTATTATAAGAACGTACTTCTATGACACGTTCCTTCTCCTTAAGTTCGTTCAGCCTTTCTTCGTCCACAAAAAAATATTCCACACCATCGGTCTCCCCTTCCCTGATCGGTCGGGTCGTATAAGGAGTAATCCGCTTTAACTGCGGCAGTTTTTCTCTTATTTTCTTATAAATCGTATCTTTTCCGGAAGAACTTTTCCCCATAATATAAAAAATTTTACTCATTTATCAACACCTCGATATAGTTTTCCACACTAATTCCTTCCACAGAAAACCCTTTGTTCTGATAATCCACTAACATTGCTGCTGTTTCCTTAGTGATTCGTTCCCCCGGAACGATCAGCGGAATTCCCGGCGGATACAAATACGCATATTCCATGGAAATAAATCCCGCCGACTCCTTCCAGCTCAGGCTCTTTACGTTTTCCATTCTTCGCATTCCTTCTACCTCAAAGCTCGTGAGGACCTGTTCCTGACGGGGCAGATAATACCTTTTCTCTTCCTCTGAATTTTTTTCCAATTCCTCATCAATCTCAAACAAAGCACTGAGCAGCCGATCCATTCCTTCTTTTGTATCTCCAATCGAAGTCATGGCAATCACATAAGATCCTGCAGCCATTTCCATCTGCAGATGATATTCTAAAAGCAATCTCTCATATAACATTTTCCCTGTAAACACTCGATTCTCTTTCTTAAGAATCGTATCTTTTACAGACAGCACCAGTTTGGATCTGTCGAATTCTTCTGTCTCCATCAATCTGATATGCTTTAATTTTTTCAACTCTCCCCTTTTGCTTTCCAGATTCTTCACATAAGTCTCAAACAACACATCCCCCTGCTCTGCCACCGTCCTCAGACATTCATCCATACTTGCCATCAACACATAAGAAGGACTGCTTGTCTGAAAAATATGCAGATAATTCCGAATCTTCCTTCGATCGATCCGTGTCCCATTCAAGTGAATCAGTGCTGTCTGCGTCAATGCCGGAAGTGTTTTATGCAGACTGTGTATTACAACATCTGCCCCCTTTGTATTTGCATTCTTTGGAAAATAAGGGTGAAATCCAAAATGTGCTCCGTGTGCTTCATCCACAATCAACGGAATTTTTTTCTGATGTGCAATTTCAGAAATCCTCTCAATATCCGACAACACCCCGTCATATGTCGGTGATGTCAATACCACAGCCTGAACCTCCTTATGTTCCTCTAATAACCTCTCAATTTTCTCAGGAGACACAGCCATATTCAGTTCCATTGTCTCATCAAATTCCGGATAAATATATACCGGACGCAATTCATTTAAAAAGACAGCATGATAAACCGACTTATGACAGTTTCTTGCCATTAAAATCTTTCCGCCCTTTTTAGTACATCCCATTACCGCACTTAAAATGCCCGCAGTACTCCCATTAATCAAATAGTGCGTCTCCTCTGCATGATACATGGAAGCTGCCCTGACTTCCGCTTCCATGATGATCTCCTCCGCATGATGAAGATTATCAAATCCTTCAATCTCTGTAATATCAATTCCATATGGTAAATTCGCTTGTGTAACATCCGAATTACGTTTATGCCCAGGCATATGAAACCCATAATAATCCGACTTCCCATATGCTTCTAATTTTTCATATAAGTATTCCATAAATTTTTCTGCAAATGCTTATCCTTCCAATTTATTTCTATCCGTATCACTTGCGCTTTTATTATATCTTCTGTATACCTGTGTTGTAAATTAGATGTTATCCACATCTATTTCCGATTCAAATAAATATTCCAACATATTTCAGACTTTTTCACATATTATGTCTGTGCTGAATCTTTTGCATAGCATAGGTGTAATCAAAATATAAGTTAACTTGTTGTGCTAGATAAAATAAAATATAAAGAAACTTCAACAAAATGTGCT